>Ga0075445_10000136_pt1 | contig 39315 bp, 32 predicted proteins | sample CoawatmetaG02DNA_FD_72350 | JGI IMG/M metagenome (GOLD analysis project Ga0075445, IMG submission 72350) | Marine microbial communities from the West Antarctic Peninsula - Coastal water metaG029-DNA | ecosystem: Environmental > Aquatic > Marine > Coastal | place: Atlantic Ocean: West Antarctic...
GAATTGCCTGCTCAATTTTAGAAACCTCAGATCCCATTGAGTAGTAGAGACCCTGAGCTAAGTTTAATGAATCACCAAGCTCAGAGTGCTTAATACGAAACTTCTCCAACTTACCATCACATTCACTTCGATTAGCCAGAATTTTTTCTACTTTAACTTCAAGACTTTTAATAGCTCCGAGGCGCTCTGAGACACTGACCTCCATGAATCGCCACTTTAAAGCAAGCAATTTAGCCTTGCTTTGCCTTTCATCCTTTTTAAGTTCTGTATATTTTTTTGCAGCTTTTGCTTGACGCTCAAGTCGACTTAGTTGATTCCCTAATTCTTCACGTATATCAGATATCCGATCCAGATTTTCTTTTGTTCTCTTGATGCGGTTTTCTGTATCTCTCCGGCGCTCCTTGTACTTGGATATACCTGCCGCTTCTTCAATATAGACACGTAGCTCTTCTGGTTTTGCGTCAATAAGCGTCGATATCATGCCCTGCTCGATAATTGCATAGCTTCGAGGGCCCAGACCAGTACCCAAGAAAATATCTGTAATATCTCTACGGCGGCATTTATCACTGTTTAAATAGTAATTTGACTGACTATCTCTTGTGACTTTTCGCTTAATTGAAATTTCGCCCCAGCCAGCGTACTCTCCACCGAGGATTCCGTCAGAGTTGTCAAAAATCAGCTCAACAGAGGCTTGCCCAACAGCCTTTCGATTGCTAGAACCGTTAAAGATGACATCTGTTATTGACTCACCGCGCAACTGCTTTGCAGAGCTCTCGCCCATAACCCAGCGAACAGCATCTATAATATTGGATTTTCCACACCCATTGGGGCCAACTACTGCACATAAATTGCTCGGCAGTAATACCGTAGTAGGATCCACAAAAGATTTAAAGCCAGCCATTTTTATGCTTTTTAAGCGCATAGATATATTTTCTCATCGCGTATCAAGACATGCTAAACGAGCTTATGCGCGCCTACAAGTAACCAATTAACCTATAACTGATTATTAATCTGTATTAGTGCAATTTTTTCTTTTTTTAATCTTATTTTTCCAGTGGATCCCTCATAGTCTCCACTAGAAGGGGTCACCAAACCTGACATGGATACTCTGGCTACAATCTCAACAAATTCAAATGAAGATAATTTTTTTTTGCTCATCATAATTATGTCATCTTCTAGGTTTATCGTTGCAGGCAAGTTTTTCACTGCCAGCTTTACTGCCGCTAAGGGTTTTGAGCTCCCTCCCCACTCTTTCACATAAACGTAGACAACAGCGTCCTTCTTAAGCTTATATTCTGGAGAAAGTGTGACCTGCACCGATAGGCTATCTTTATTTTCCTTAAGAAATTTTCGTGCGTAGGAAATACTCAGTTCGAGCGCGTTCGACTCTGGGGTATTGATAGGGGTTGATAGCAATGCATTTTCCCAGCTATTAACAGCTGACCCATAATTACCTAATTCAAAAAAACGAATTCCCTGTAGGCCTAGTGCTATTTTATTGCTTGGATCCAACAGCAAAGCTTTATCTAAAATAAGGTTTACTGTCTCATTGAATTTTTTGTCTTCTGCAAAATATGTGGCCTGAGCATATTCTGATAATAATTCTGAATCATTGGGTCTAGTAGCTAGCGCCATGGAATACGATAATTTCGCTCCAAAAAAGTCGCCACCTTCCATTTGTAGTTGCGCTAAAGCCGACCAGTAGAAAGGGTGATCAGGCTCATCTAGCAACCTGCTGGACATTTTTTCTTGTATTTTAATGCTCAACAAATTCCTATTTTCATCATTCATAAGAATAGAAGCACGTTTTTTTAATAAATCTGTAATATGTAGATCAGTACTCGCGCCTAAAAAATTATACAAACTAAATGCACATACGGGCATTAATAGCAGGCTAGCTAGTACGAGCCATGCGCCTCGATTTATATTTCTTAATGGTTTCGTTTCGCCAGCTAAATCTAATGCCAATATATGTCTTTGCTCCAACAAGAGCTCAGAGTGATCTAAATCACTAATTATGCCCGCTGATAGCTGCAAGTTTAACTCTAACTCCTGATCTTTAAACGCTAAAATATTCTCTTCAAGCCCTTCACTTAAAAACGCACCTTCTTGGTTGATATCTTTTCTAAGTAAAGGAAAAATTATGAAGGATGAAGCCAAGAGTGCAAGGAAAGCAAAAATAAACCAAATCATTTTTTTTCACCATCATCGTTTGGCGTAGAATTAGAAGGCCTCTCTGCAAGAAGCTTGTCCAAATACAACTGCTGATTTTTCTTAAGAACCACAGCAGAGTCGCTTGCAGCCCATTCTCGGCGGCGTAAAAGATAAACAAAAATTATACCAAAAAGAAATAAAACCCCTGGAGTAAACCAGAGAATTAACGTTTTCTCATTCAATGGCGGCCGATACCTAACAAAGTCGCCGTAGCGAGAAGACAAAAAATCTACGATATCGTCATTAGTTCTGCCGCTCTCAAGCATAAGGTAAATTTCATTACGCAGGTCAACTGCTATAAGCGAGTTTGAATCCGACAAATTTTGATTTTGGCACTTTGGACAACGTAGCTCATCAATCAAGATATAGTAGCGATCTCGAAGCTGGTCTGAAGAAAAAAGAACAACTTCTGAAGCTAAGGCAGCCGAGCTGAATGCCATTATCATGTACAAAACTACCAAGCTTCCAAATAACTTTCTCGTCACCTATCACTTTCCCTGAATTATTACTATTAAGCCTGCATGAAGCTCTTTGCTAGCTTGACTCTTCAAACACTTTTTCTGCAACTCGAAATGCCTCTTGAAGCGCCGGAGCACCTATATATGGTGCAGTATGCAGCAATATTTCCTGTATTTCTTCTTTGGAGCAACCATTGTTAATTGCGCCCCTAATGTGCCCCTTTAGCTCTGTTGGTGCCTTCAGTGCAGCTAAGACAGCTATAGTAATAATACTCCGTGTTTTCAACGGTAGTAAGCCTCTGCTCCAGATAGCACCCCAGCAATTCTCATTAATATAATCCTGGACAGGTTTGCTAAAATCAGCCCCTTTATCCATTGCTGCATCGACAAATTTATCACCCATAACCTTGCGGCGAATAGTTATGCCCTTCTGATAATCTTCAAGAGCCATTTTTTTCCCCTGTTTATCTAATGCACATCTATTATTAAATATGCTCTTTATTAAAAATCTTTATGTCTTGTCATACATAACTTTATTTAAGATCTTTCCATATAGGAAGAAGACGATCATGCCACACACGCTCGTCTATCACTCCAATATGCTTGTATCTAACTATACCCATGCTATCTATGAGATAAGTTTCAGGAGCACCAAAAACACCTAAATTAATTGCAAGCTTGCCAGCATCATCAATAACACTTAAAACATAAGGGTCCTTCATTTTGTCCAGCCAATCAGCAGCTTTGCGCATATCATCTTTATAATTAAGGCCAATAATGCGAACCCCTTGCAATGAAAGTTTATGCAGAAATGCATGCTCCACTCTGCATGAAAAACACCAAGTAGCCCATATATTTAACAAGGAGGGCTCTCCTAGAAAAATTTCTTTACCTACATATTTATCCTCATCACCTAAAACACGCAAAGAAAAATCGGGCGCAGGACGATCTAATAACGCAGAAGGCATATAGCTGGGATCCCGACCTAGTGCAATCATTAGAAATATTGCAACTACAAAAAAAAGCAACAGGGGTAAAAATAACTTCAATCTATACAATGGCTACACCATATTGGATTTATCAATCGATATAATCTCCATTTGCCAAAACATCTTTCTGATAGAAAAAAACGGGTCTTACCAAAGCTAGTTTAGGTCATTACTAATTAATAACTTTTTTATGACCCCGTCTGTAACGCTTGTCTGTCAGTGCAACCAAAGCCCCGAGTGCTATAAATAACGTTCCTAACCATATCCAGATTACAAATGGCTTCACATAAACACGAAGGGCCCAAGCATCGCCCTTAAGCCGCTCGCCCAAAGCTACATAGATATCACGAAAAATTCCGCTGTTTATAGACGCCTCTGTCATGGTTTGGCCACTAGCTAGATAGCGGCGCTTTTGAGGGTAAAGCGTAGCGACACTTAAATCATTCTTTGTTACGGTTATTTCAGCCTGGTCAGCAATAAAATTTGGGCCCTTAAATGGGCCTATAGAAATAAATTCAAATTTATAATCAGCTACTGTAATCTGATCGCCGGGCTCCATTCGGACATCTCTCTGGATGCTGTACACACTAGTCAACCCTACACCAGCAATGCATACGGCAACGCCAATATGCGCAATAATCATACCAAAATAACTTGCATTTAGCCGCATGAATCCATGTAGGCGTGACCTAGAATGTGCAGATTTTTGCCACACATCTCTGGCTGTTACAGAGACAACCCATGACGCTACGAAAATTGTTACCACAGCAACCACCTCATAAGACCCATAAAATAATGGTATCAATCCACCCATAAATAATGCGCACACTAAAGGTCCGTTGAAGTAGTAAAGTACTTTGACCGAGTCACTTTTTTTCCAACGCAAAACAGAACCAATGGGCATTAAAATACCCAGCAGCAAAGTCAGAGGTACAAAAAATAAATTAAAGTAAGGGGGGCCAACAGATATTTTACCCCACCCCAGGACATCTGAAACTAATGGATACAGCGTGCCTAAAAGGATCATGGCTGTTAATCCAACTAGAAGAAGGTTATTGATAAGTATAAACATCTCTTTAGATAACACAGAGAAGCCTTTAGAACGTTTTTTTGTTGGCCCTCTGAGAGCAAAAAGCAATAATGATCCCCCAATCACAATAATAAGAAAGGTAAGAATAAAAATACCCCTAGTGGGGTCTGTAGCAAAAGCATGTACTGATGTAAGGACTCCAGATCGCACTAAAAAAGTGCCCAACAAACTTAGCGAGAATGCAATAATAGCCAGCAGTAACGTCCAGTTAGTAAATGCACCTCGCTTTTCAGTTGCAGAGAGGCTGTGAACTAAAGCAGTGCACACAAGCCATGGCATAAAAGAAGCATTTTCTACTGGATCCCAAAACCACCAACCCCCCCAACCAAGCTCATAATATGCCCACCAGCTTCCTAGTGATATACCTAAGGTCAAAAACATCCAAGCTATAAGAGTCCAAGGTCTAACCCAACGAGCCCATGCCGAATCGACACTTCCAGCCATTAAAGCCGCAATGGAGAAAGAAAAAGCGACAGAAAGCCCAACATAGCCCATATATAGTATGGGGGGGTGAAATATCAAACCGACATCCTGAAGTAAAGGGTTCAAATCAGCCCCCTCCAAAAGAAAGAAAGGCAGGCTTCTATCAAAAGGATTTGAAGTAAATAATACAAAAAGGTAAAAACCGACGCTAATAAACCCCATTACACCTAGCACTCTTGCAATTAAGTGTTTTGGTAAACTAGAGCTAAAAATTGATACAGCCAGACTCCAAAGAGAGAGAATTAAAACCCAGAGGAGCAGTGAGCCCTCATGAGCTGCCCATACAGCACTTATCTTATAACGGTAAGGCAAAAGTGTATTTGAATTCTCAGCAACATACCTGACAGAAAAGTCGTCATTAATAAACAGGGCGACTAAGCATCCAAAACTAAACGTAACGAACAGTGACTGACCAAGCACAAGAGGTCTAGCTGTAGCCATCCAAAGCCGGTTCTCTGCATATGCACCTATTTGAGGTATCACTGCTTGCAGTATCGCCAAAACCAATGCAAGTATTAATGCAAAATGACCATATTCAGCTATCATAAATTCTTTCTCGTAGGAATGTGCGCTTAGCTCAAGGGCTAGGTTAAAATTTTAATTATTGTTTGATTTATTAACCTCACGGGTTAATTTTTTTCCTCGCTTATATGCTTCATCCATTGCGAAAACTACTTCTGGTGGCATGTAGTTTTCATCATGCTTGGCTAAAACTGTAACTGCAGTAAAAATAAGATTCTCGCCTAATTCTCCGGTCGCTACTGCAGCGCCTCCCTCAGCAAACATATCGGGCAAAATTCCATCATGGCGCACTTCAACTTCAGATATCCCATCTGTTACTTTAAATACGCTTAACAGAGAATTCTCAGCGCGAACAAGACTTCCCTTAACAACCATTCCGCCCACCCGAATAGCCACATTTGTAGGAGCTTCTCCCGAAACAACACTTGAAGGCGTGTAAAAAAGATTGATATTTTCACGCAAAGCAAAGACCATCAGGGCCACTGAAACAGAGGCTGCCACAACAGCAAAAATTACCATAATTAGACGGTAACGCCTTAAAGGATGCATAGTTTTCTCTCGAAATAACCCTAGTGAGTAAAAACCTATTATTCTAATACTAAGCCTTAAGACCCTAACAAATTTATAATTATTTAATAGAATCGTAATGACGCTGTTTATTTATTTCTTTAACAATATTTTTTCTACGAAAAAAAGGTTCTGCCAACACAAGAGTCATTATACTTAGCGATATAAAGTAGGAAGCCCAAACATACTGGCCATGGCCAGCCATATATAAAAAATCACTAAAACTCTCAAACTGAAACATTGCTCTCACCTATAAGCTAAAACCTAATACAGAATTAGCTACCTACATACACAATTAAACTAGAGTTATTTATTTTTCTTACTAAAAAAATAATCCTGAACCCAGCTAGTTCGACGCTCTCTATGGAGTATCTCAACACGAATTTTAAAAATCAAAACAGCCGCATAAAATAAATAGAAGCCTACAATCATCAGCAATAAAGGCTGAAACATATCAGGGTGCATAGAGGGCGCTTCAGTAAATTTAATAGTCGCCGGCTGATGCAAGGTGTACCACCAATCCACTGACTTGTAAATAATTGGAATATTAACAGTACCCACTAAAGCCAGATAAGCAGCGGCTCGACTAGCCAACCCCTGCCTTGAATATGCTTTCTGAAGAACTATCACGCCAAAATAAAGAAAAAGCAAAATCAACATAGAGGTAATACGGGCATCCCATATCCAGTATGTACCCCACGTAGGCTTCCCCCAAATAGCTCCCGTTAAAAGAGCAATAAATGTAAAGGACGCGCCTATCGGTGCTGCTGAAACCATTACCATGTCTGCAAGCTTTATTTTCCAAATAATGGAAATTGCCCCTGCTATTGCCATTATATAATAACCAACCAAAGCAAGAAAAGATGATGGAACATGGATATAGATAATCCGAAAACTATTACCTTGCTTGGCATCTTGTGGTGCAAAACCAAGACCCCAAACCAAACCTAAAGAAATAAATACCAACGCTAGAAAAGAAAGCCAAGGTAGCCATTTTCCACTGGTTTGATAAAACCAACGAGGTGATCCTAATTTATGAAACCATTGCCACATATTTGCGTCCAATCTCTTCAGTTAATATATTTTATCCTTCAACACTTAGCCTTAGTGCGCCCGCAGCTATATAAGGTGCTACAAATAAAAATAATGCCAACAATGAACCCATTACAGCTAACGGACTCAAGATAGATAACCCATCTATTGCAAATTGGACCGTACCGGATCCAAAAATTAAGATCGGCATATAAAAAGGCATTACAATTAAAGGTAACAACAATCCTTCTTTATCCAGCGGTAGCGTCAAAGCCGAGCCTATAGCTCCTAACAGGCTTAAAGTTGCTGTCCCCATAAGAAGACTGAGCATTAAAGGTAAATACCCAGGCTCTGGTAATGACAGCATCATACCGAAAACAGGAGCTAAAAGTGATAAGGGCAAGCCGGTAACCATCCAATGAACAACAATTTTTGCTAGCACCATAAAGTATAAAGGCTGAGGCAAAATCATAATTTGCTCAAGTGTGCCATCATTATAGTCATCCTGAAACATGCTATTTAGCGACAAAAGAGAAGCCAGCAATGCTATTATCCAAAGCATTCCTGGAGCAATTTCACTAAGCCTGCTCGACTCTGGAGTCAAACCAAGAGGGACTAAAACTATAATTATAAAAAAGAAAATTATAGGATTAGACAGATCGCCGCGATGTCGAATTGCCAACAAAAGATCACGTCGAAAAATTGCCACAAAACCTGTATTCGTCATTATCGACTCTTGTGCGGAGAGGCTAGTGAAATATATTTCATATCCTTGATCTCTAGATCCTGATGTGTAGTTAAAATTACGATACCGCCATTATCTAAATGGTTCTCAAGTAACGTTTTTAGTTCGTTCGCAAACTGTTTATCAATCGCGGAAAATGGTTCGTCAAGAATCCATAATTTAGCTCGAGTAATGTAAAGTCTTGCCAGCGAAGCTCTACGAAGCTGACCTGCAGATAGATGGTAGCAAGGCACGTCCTTGACTCTTGTTAAACCAACACATTCCAATGCATCAGAGCTAGGCAGTAAATTATCTTTATTTAACTTACGCCACCACAAGAGGTTCTCATCGGCAGACAATGATTTTTTTAGTCCTGACTGATGCCCAAGATATAGCAAGCTACCAAGATACTGTTCTCGAACATTATTGACATTTTTTCCTTGCCATAAAATTTCACCCGAGGTGGGGCTCAACGTCATAGAAATCATACGCAATAGTGTGGTCTTTCCAGACCCGTTAGGGCCTTGAATCTGGAGAATTTCTCCTGATTCAATAGCCATGTTGATGCTCGAAAATAACAACTCTTCATTTCGCTGAAATGCAAGATCCTTTAGAATAAGGATACTTGAATCAAGCGGGCTAGCAGAAGAGTTTTCTGTATCAAACAATGTACAATAATCCAGCTGGTAGTAAAGAGTCTATTATGCCAAAAATACATCAACCTATAAATGAAAAAAACACATAAACACACACTTTGGAGCATCTTTGTCCACTAGGGTGCAAAAAAATACTGTAATCAGTAGTGTGTGCTGAAAAAAATAGTCATAATAAATACTTATTTTTTCGATGTAGCCACTAAGGACTAAGTATGCCAAAAAAAGTCTTAAGTCGCTGGCTCCCAGATCCTAGAAAAATTGCAACTAACCGTGCCATCAGGTGGATGGGACCCATGTTTATGGACCCAAATTTATTTCACATAAATAGGGCATCTATCTCCTCCTCATTTTTCTTTGGTATTTTTGTTGCTTTCTTGCCTATACCCGGCCAAACAATCTTAGCAGCCCTTCTTGCTTTATTTTTTCGCACAAATTTACCTGTAGCTGTTGGGCTGAGTTGGATCGGAAATCCTTTGACATTTGCGCCAATACTTATGTTTACATACAGTCTTGGCGTCCTTCTGCTTGGGCTTGAATTTATAGATTTCAATATCGAGCTATCCTGGAGCTGGGGGATTTCACAAGGTAAACTTATATGGTTACCAATCCTTGTAGGAAGCCTTGTAGCTGGAATAGCATGTGGCAGCTTAGGGTATGTAATTATAAATCAACTGTGGAAATGGGAGGTACTCAGGAAGTGGGAAGAGCGCCAAAAAAATAGACAAAGAATTAACATAAAGAGGTGAAAAATTAGCAGATCTTAAAGACAATGAGGCTCACCAGTATTTCAACTCACTTGCCGGCTTAACTTTAGCTGCTTGCAATGCAGGATAAATAGCAACAGTCAAATTCAGCGCCATTGCTACCGAAACTACCAAAAAAATATCACCCCAAATTAACTTAGATGGCAAAAAATCAATGGGGTACACTTCAGAATTAAGAAAACTTATACCTAAAAAAGATTCTAATTTGCTGACAATAAGTGGCGCATTTAAGGCGCCACAGACACCAATTATAGCCCCCACAAGAGAACCTATAGCGCCGATGAGAAACCCCTGTGTAAGAAAAATTAAAACAATATCAGAATTTTTGGCGCCCAAAGTTTTTAATATCGCAATACAAGAGCGTTTGTCCATAACTGTCATCATGAGCATCGAAACTACATTAAAAACAGCGGCGACAATAATAAAAAAAACCAGCAACAAAACCATTTTTCGTGACATTTTGATCGCTTGGTAGAGATTTCCATGGGTCTGAATCCAATCAGAAAATCTATAACCTGGAGGCAACTCCTTAACAAGCCTAAAGCCCGTCTCTCTTGCATCAAAAATGTTATCTAATTTAATCTGGACACCCTGCGGTCTATCAAAGCCAATCATTTCTGTAACTTTTTTTAATGGGCCAAGAACCAGTTTTTGATCAAGCGAAGTATGAGTGCTAAAGATACCCTCAACCTTGAAAGAAATAATTTTTGGCGCAAATTGAAGACCACCTAAAGACCTGCTCTGGGGGACAAGAAGCGTAACCATATCCCCTACTTCGACAGATAGCTTCTTTGCAACCCCTTTAGCTAGCAAAAAACTATTTTCTTTGATGGACAAAAGCATATCTAAAGATGCAAAACTACCGATGAAATCTTTGCTTTTAGCTGCCTCAACTCCCAAGAGCTCTATCGGCAAAGAGGTACCATTTTTTGCTAACATACCATCTATTCTAGAAAATGGCATTGTTGAGCGTACATTATGATCGGCTTCAATTAATTGCGTTATAGAAGATAGGTCATCAACTCCCCTCTCCTTAAAGATTTGGATATGAGGAACTGAACCGAGTATTTTTGACTCCATCTCGCTCTCAAAACCATTCATGATTGACATAACTAAAATAAGTAATGCTACCCCTAAGGTTAACCCCAGAATAGCCAACAAAGAAATAAATGATGACAAACTATTAGCGCTTCCAGATTTGAAGTTTTTAAACCCAATTATAAAAGGAAAAATCTTAAGCATTATTAGCCAGCCTACAGTGATGTATTAACTTCATCTTTTTCTAATAAGACTCCATGTTCAAGCGATAGAATACGATCCATTTTTAATGCAACTCTGCTCTCGTGAGTCACAACAACAAAACTAGTTCCAAACTCAACACTTAATTGGGAGATAGCATCAAGGACAGCTTCAGCAGAAAAATAATCTAAGTTGCCTGTAGGTTCATCCATTAAGACACAAGCAGGCTGAAAAACTAAAGCTCTTGCAATAGCAGTTCTCTGTCGCTCACCGCCCGACAGAGCTGAAGGTTTATGGTGAATTCGATCAGCTAAACCCATTTTAGCTAACATTTTTTTCGATCTTTGTTGCGCTTCTGTCTTTTTTACACCACCTATCAGCAAGGGCATGGCCACATTCTCTATGGCTGTAAATTCTCCCAACAAGTGATGAAATTGATACACAAATCCGAGGTGTCTATTTCGCCAAAAAGCGCGCTTTTTTTCACCCATATCAGCCCAGTTAGCCCGCATTACCTCAATAGATCCATGCGACGCATCATCTAAACCGCCCAGCAAATTCAATAAAGTGGTCTTTCCTGATCCAGAAGCCCCGATGATAGCAATTTTCTCACCAATGCCCACATTCAATGAAACATCATTCAGCACACTTATATTAACGTCCGCCTCAATATAAAACTTACACAAATTTTGACACTGAAGAACAAACTGACTGTCACTTATCATAACGAAGTGCCTCTGCGGGTGAAACCAAGGATGCTCGGTACGCTGGGTAAATAGAAGCCATAATCGCTAACAGCAGAGCCATACCGGAAACTATCAGTACATCTGCCCAGATAAGCTTAGTAGGTATTTGGCTAATAAAAAAAATGGCTGGATCAAAAACGTGAAAGCCAGCTTGTTGCTCTATCCAGCCCACAATGTGTCCTATATAAGTTGCAAGTAAGCACCCTAAAATTACCCCTATAGCCACCCCTAATGCCCCGACGATAAAACCCTGCATCATAAATATACAGGCTATTAGGCTTGGCCTCGCTCCAAGCGTCCTTAATACTGCGATATCACGTCTTTTACTGCTAACCATAAGCACAAGACTGGCTACAATGTTAAATGCTGCTATAGCGATTATAGACACTAATAACAACCCAACAATTTTCTTTTCCATTTTTATGGCCTTAAATAAACTACTCATTTCAGTAGCCCATGTCTCCACATAGAATGAAGGAGGGATGCTTCTTTTGACATAAGAAACAAGACTCATAACATTAAATGGATTTTCAACTTTTAATTTTATCCCAGAAACACTTTTACCGAGACGAAAAAGCTTTTGAGCATCAACATAATGAATAAACCCTATGCCATTATCGACTTGAGCGCCTACTCGATAAATTCCTTTCACATAAAAACGCTTGTAACGAGGGAAAACTCCAACAGGAGTAATATTTAGATCAGGCAACGATAGAATTACAGTATCTCCAACTACGACCTCTAAAGAGTCAGCTAGCATACTGCCTATCAATATTCCAAATTCGCCAGGTACAAGATCGTCAAGTTCGCCATCAATCATATACTTGCTGATAGAACTAACGCTGATTTCATCTGATGGAGAAACTCCTTGCAACAAAACTCCCTGGCTCAGGGAAGAAGATGACAACAGCCCATAGCCTTTTACAAAAGGGGCGTACCCTTGTATGCGGTCATGCTTAAGAAGCGAGACGCCCAGAGGCTTCCAGTTCTTTATACCTGAATCACCAATTACCGAGAGCTGCGGTAACACATTAAGGATTCGCTTTTTTATCTCATGATCAAAACCGTTCATTACTGAGAGCACGACAATTAGAGTCATAACTCCAAGAGACATAGCGGCAAAAGATACAATAGAAACAAAAGATATATAGCTATTACTACGCTGACTTCTGATATAACGACAGCCAATAATAAAAGCGACATGAGCCCTCATGTTCTAAAAACCGAATTTGAGCGGACCATATCATCGAGGCTAATCTGTCTAATTACCTGACTAAAAATGACGTTTTTTTTGTTATTTGGGGTTCCATTTAGAAGCATTTTCTACCTGCAAAGGATCCAGTTAGCTAACGTTAAAATCCAACTTTCTAGATTCGCGACTTAATCTATTTATCCCGTTAATAGCTGCTAATCTGTAGGCTTCAGCCATTGTTGGGTAATTGAATGTTGTGCTGATAAAGTAGTCTAAGGTATTAGCGGCGCCTGTTTGATTCATGATTGCTTGACCAATATGAATGATTTCTGCAGCTTCAGCACCGAAACAGTGGACACCCAATATCTCTAGAGTCTCTTGGTGAAATAGAATTTTCAGCACGCCTACTTCTTCCCCAGAAATATGGGCTCTTGCTATATTCTTAAAGTAAGCGCGACCGATTTCATACGGCACCTGCTCCTTAGTAAGTTCTGATTCATTTTTTCCTACGAAGCTAATCTCAGGAATAGTCCAGATTCCTGTGGCGACATCATCTACATAATATACATTTAAGCCACACATATGGGCAGCAGCCGATCGACCTTGGTCGTAGGCTGCACCTGCCAAAGCAGGCCACCCAACAACATCACCAGCGGCATAAATATTATCTAGCGAGGTCTGATAGTCTTTATTAACTGCAATTTGGCCTCTTTCATCTGACTCTAGGTTTATGTTCTCCAGTCCTAGATTTCTAGTATTGCCAGTTCGACCGTTGCACCAGAGGATTGCCTCTGCATGAATCCGCTTTCCTGACTTAAGAACCATTGTGACACCATTGTCGCGAGTCTCAATTTGACTATATTCTTCTTTATGACGTACGGTGACGTTTAAGTCGCGCAACTGGTAACTCAGGGCATCAGAAATTTCATCGTCAAGAAACTCCAAGAGTCCTTCTCGCGTATTTACAAGATCTACCCGCGTATCTAGACCAGAAAAGATAGAGGCATATTCACAGCCTACAACTCCTGCCCCATAAATAATAATATTACGGGGACTGCGGTCTAAACTCAAGATTGTGTCGCTATCAAATATACAGGGGTGGTCAAAATTGACATCTTCGGGGTGGTAAGGGCTCGATCCAGTAGCAATCAAAAAGTTACGACCTTGAATTTTTTCTTTAGTGCCGTCTGCTTTTGTTACAGTTATATTTTTTCTATCAACAAAAGTAGCCCGACCAAAATGAAGCTTCACTCTGTTCCTAGAATATTCATGTGTTCTTCTTTCTACTTGCTTGCGTATGACCTCATCAGCCAGCTTCATTACATCCGAAAAAGAAAATAAACGAGGATCGCCTACTGCTCTAAACATTGGCATAGTATTGAATTGAACCATACGCCTAACTGCATGACGAAGAGCTTTGGATGGTATTGTGCCTAGGTGAGTACAGTTACCTCCTACTATAGGTCTCTCGTCAACTACAGCTACGGACCAGCCTTGTTTGACTGCAGACATGGCTGCCCCTTCGCCAGCAGGACCGCTCCCTATAATAACCAGGTCATACTTATAGTCTGCCATTGATTATTTCTCCAGAAAGCCGATAGCGCCGACATAAAAATTTTGCCGAGGTGCATTAAGTTTATTAAAAAAAATATGGCCAGTCTTTCTAATATGTTCTTCTTTGGGAAAATAACAAGTTGATAGGTTGGTTTTATTAGTCAGAAGCAATATCTGCGCCCTCGAGGAGCAATGAAATATAGGCTCCATAATCTCGGCTAGCTGTAGCTGTTGATCTAGAGGAAGACATAAGGTTTTTTTCTGCAAGACGAAGCGTCCCATAGCTGCCCAATGTAACCTTACTTAAAGCTGTCAGCACATAATCACCATTTGGCATAATCAGGTGGCCAACTACCGGCTTATCATCAGGCAATGGAAGGGAGAAAATAAACATTTTTTTAAGATCACTTGCTGCATTTTTCTCATCAATTTTAGAATTAAAGCTAACTTGCCATGGAAGATTTTCAGACTTAGCAACAGACTCAATACCTTCTCCGGATGCAACCCGTTTTTTGAGCTTGGATCCGTAAGAAAAAAGCTTATCAGCCGCAATACTATACTGAATAATCTGCTTAATTTCGGAGGTAACATCAGACAGCGGCTGAACCTTCGAGGGTGAATGCTCGCGCACAGATAAAACTAAAACATGGTCATCTGAAAGCTCAATAACATCACTAGCATAGCCGTCCTCTAAAGCTGAAGAGCTAAAAGAGGCCTCTATAACCTGCTTATTAGCGACTATTCCATTGCCACCTGATCGACTAAATAAGTCAGATAATTTTAAGTCTAAACCCATAGTATTCGCGACGCCGACAAGCGATGTGTTGCCATACGCGAGCTCTTTCAATTCTTCTATTTTTTCAGGCATAAGGTCTTTAGCCATCTGCAACTGAAGATCCTTACGGATAGATGGCTCTAATTCGTCTCTATTCGGAATCTCTACGGCTTTTATTTCAATAAGTTTTAAAAGATGAATACCAGCTTTGGTCTCTACTATTTCCGAAACAGCCCCAACAGAAAGCTGCCCTAAAACTAAATCTAATTCGGAAGAGAGATCTCCTGGGCTAAGATATCCTAGGTCTCCACCTTTTTCTGATGTTAAAAAATCATCGGAGTACGCAATCGCAAGTGACGAAAAATCCTCGTTATTTTTCAGTTGATCCTGAACCGCTGCCATCTTAGCCAAATGGCTGCCATCATCTTTTCTATCTAAAAGAATATGCGCAGCACGGTATAATGTAGAAGAAGAGGCGATATCAATTTTTTCTTGATAACTTTCTTCGATAAGATCGGCGTCAACAGATATTTCTTTTAGCAAATCAGACGACCTTAGCTCTATGTACTCGATCATCACCTGTTCGCTGGTCATGAAATCTGCTAAGTGCTTTTCATAGTAACCATTAATATCCTCAGCTGAGGGCTCAATGCTATTTTTTTGAGACTCAACGGGAATAGTTAAATAGTAGTAATCACGCGATTGCTTAGAAACTGCAGCGATCAGCTCTTGTTCTTTTTCTGTAGAGAATCCAGTTGAAACAATACCTTGGAGAAATTGCTGAGCTAAAAAGTCAGAGTAAATAGCCTTATAGTGTGAGTTCGTAGTGTAGCCCATCTGTTTTACTACAAATTCATAGCGTTTATGGTCAAATCTACCATCTGTTTTGAATTCAGGAACCTCGACTAAAAGAGCATCAATCCTTTCCTTGGGAATGGTCATCCCTAAGTCTGATGCAGTTTGCTCTTCGACCTTCTGTCTAATTAGACGCTGCAAGACAGTCGGTCTTAAAATTTCATTACTAAAGAGAGACGGATCAGCGTCTTCAACCATGTTGCTAATTTGCTGTTTTCTTACAAGAACTGCTTGCTGTAGGTTCAATTCAGAAATGGAGTCACCATTAACATTAGCTACTTCTTTTGCGGTAGCTCTAGTCTCAAATAATGCGTCAACACCAAAAAGAGCAAAAGGAATAATAATAATAAAGACTAAAACACCTTTCGTTACACCGTTTAGATTATCACGGAAATCTTGAAGCATAAGTTTCTCTTGGTATTTAAATGTAACGTGTTTTTTTAAAATAAATTTAGTTAAAAAAAAAGACGCATCGCAGATGCGTCTTTAGATTCAAACACTACTAATTAATCAAAGCACTATTAAGAATTTACAGCATCTTTAAGAGCTTTACCTGCTTTAAAGCTAGGCACATAAGCAGCTTTAATCTGTATCTCTGCACCTGTCTGTGGATTACGACCGGCACGAGCTGCACGATGTTTCACAGCAAAAGTACCAAAACCTACAAGAGAAACTTGGTCTTTTTCTGCTAACGCCGAAGATACTGCTGCTATTGTAGCGTCGAGAGCACGTCCAGCTGAAGCCTTAGATAGGTCTGCTGCTTCAGCAATTGAATCAACTAATTCAGATTTATTCACAAAAATCCCCTTTTTTTTATGGTTATTTAAACTGTTCATCTGCAACACATAAACCATCGTAAATAAAGATAAAATCTGGCGGTTAATAATGCTACATCAACTTTATACCAACCCACTGCTGGCCGGTCAAGCAATTTAATGAGTATTAATGCGGGGTTCAGAGATATCTTTGACTTTACTGGTATCTTTTTCTTTCCGCATATACTCTTCATCAGACAGAGAGACAGGCTTTGTGAGCAAAGCTACGTCCAAAACCTCATCAATCCAACGTACAGAAATAATTTCAAGATCGGCCTTTATGTTGGCAGGTATTTCCTTCAAATCACGCACATTTTCATGAGGTATAATAACCTTACGAACTCCGCCTCGATGAGCTGCAAGAAGTTTTTCTTTCAGTCCTCCAATTTTTAAAACCTGCCCCCTTAATGTAATTTCTCCAGTCATTGCAACATCTGCCCTCACAGGGATTCCTGTTAAAACTGAAGCAACAACTGTACACATAGCAATGCCAGCACTTGGTCCATCTTTCGGTGTAGCTCCCTCTGGGACATGGATATGCAGATCTAGCTTCTGGTGAAAGTCCCGATGTATCCCTAAAACCTGGGCTCGGCTCCTCACAACAGTCAATGCAGCCTGAATCGACTCCTGCATCACGTCACCTAAGGAGCCAGTCTTTATTACCTTTCCGTTACCTGGAACTGCAGAAGACTCAATGGTTAAAAGCTCCCCGCCCACCTGAGTCCAAGCAAGACCAGTAACTTGCCCCACTTGGCTTTCTTCATCAGCGCGTCCAAAATCGTATTTTTTTACACCAAGCAAATCTTCTAAACCTTCGCTGATAACTAAATAAGCTTTTTGTGTTTTTTGACGAACATGCTGAGTTACAATTTTACGGCAAATCTTTGCCAGCTGCTTCTCAAGACCTCGGACACCTGCTTCTTTTGTGTAAAAACGAATAATTTCTATCATGGCACTTTTTTCTAGACACAATTCTTTTTCCGTTAAACCGTTTGCTTTAAGTTGTTTTGGCAAAAGATATCTAAGTCCAATATTTAGCTTTTCGTCTTCGGTGTATCCGGAAATACGTATTATCTCCATTCGATCCAATAGTGGACCAGGGATATTCATTGTATTTGCGGTACATATAAACATTACCTCAGAAAGATCGTAATCGACCTCAAGGTAATGATCATTAAACTTATTATTTTGTTCTGGATCAAGAACTTCGAGCATTGCAGAGGAAGGATCACCACGGTGATCGGTGCCCATCTTATCAATTTCATCTAGCAGAAAAAGAGGATTTTTTACTTCTGCTTTAGATAATTTTTGCACTAATTTTCCAGGAAGTGACCCAATATAGGTGCGTCGATGGCCTCGAATTTCAGCCTCATCTCGAACGCCACCAAGGGACATACGCACATATTTCCTACCAGTCGCCCTAGCAATAGACTCACCAAGAGATGTTTTTCCTACGCCAGGAGGACCCACCAAACAAAGAACAGGACCTTTTAGCTTCTTTACACGCTGCTGTACAGCAAGAAACTCAAGGATACGCTCCTTCACCTCGGTTAGACCATAATGATCATCATTAAGTATTTGTTCGGCTTGCTTAAGGTTGTGCCTAACTCTAGAGCGCTTTTTCCATGGGACGTTTACAAGCCAATCAATATAACCTCTTAACACTGATGCCTCAGCTGACATTGGAGACATGGCCTTCAGCTTCTTAAACTCCGCTTTAGCTTTAGTTAATGCATGTTTTGTCATCCCTGCGCCATGAATCTTCGCAGCGAGTTGATTCAGGTCATCTTCCTCATCAGCATCACCAAGTTCTTTTTGAATAGCCTTCATTTGCTCATTCAAAAAATACTCTTTTTGACTCTTTTCCATTTGTTTTTTTACACGGGTACGTATTTTTTGTCCGATATCAAATAACTCAATTTCTGACTCCATTAAAACTAATAACAGTTCAAATCTATCAATAAGAGCAGTCATCTCTAGCATATTTTGCTTTTGCTCAAGCGATAAAGGAAGGTGATTAGCTAGAGTATCAGCCAGACGATTGGGGTCAGTTGTAGCAGCTACTGTATTCATGGTCTCAGTGGGTATTTTTTTGCTTAGGCCACCATACTGCTCAAACTTATTTAATGCCAATTGCGTTATTGTCTCTACCTCTGGGCCATCAAGCTTTCCAGGCGGAGATATTTCATATTCAGCCGAAAAATACCCCTCGGTATCTTCTACAGTATTAATTTTTACTCTTTCAATGCCCTCAATGAGAACCTTGACCGTCCCATCTGGCAGCTTAAGCATCTGCAAAATAGTGGCCAACGTTCCAATGTCATAAAGATCATTTGCACACGGGTCATCTTCTGATGCCGACCTCTGAGTGACCACCAATATTTTCTTTTCCTGAGACATCGAGTGATCAAGAGCTGCTATGGATTTTTCCCTACCTACAAACAATGGAATTACTGCATAGGGATAGATCACTACATCACGTAAAGGCAGCATTGGTAACTTGCTACACACATCAGCTTCTTGCATCCGCAAACCTCATTTTAATGAATTAATAAATTTATACTGACTAAGAGTATTGGGGCATAGCAAACAAAAACAAGTCAATTAGTAAAAATTATTTGCCAACAAAAAAGGACCCGATGGGTCCTTTTTTAAAAAAATACAAAAAACTATTCGCTTGCGGCGAGTTTGGAATCGGGACTCTCGTAAACTATTAAGGGAGGTGATTCACCTAAAACAACTGAAGCATCTATAACTACCTTGCTAATATTTTTTTCAGTCGGAACACTGTACATGGTATCAAGTAGGATATTCTCGATAATTGAACGCAGGCCCCTAGCGCCTGTTTTTCGAGCCAAGGCCTTCTTAGCTATTTCTTCTGAGGCGTCTTGACGAACATCTAACTCCACCCCTTCCATATCAAACATTGCACTGTATTGTTTAATTAGAGAGTTTTTTGGCTCAGTAAGTATATTAACCAATGCAGCTAAATCTAATTCCTCTAAAGTCGCTATAACTGGCAGCCTACCAACAAACTCAGGAATTAATCCATATCGAACAAGATCCTCGGGCTCCAGATCAGCCAATGTTTGTCCTATATTTTTGTTGTCATCTTTTACTTTTACTGTCGCACTGAAACCAATGCCGGTATTATCAGATCGATCTCTAATTACTTTTTCTAGTCCTGAAAAAGCACCACCGCAAATAAACAAAATATTAGATGTATCAACCTGTATAAATTCTTGCTGAGGATGCTTTCTTCCACCCTGAGGTGGAATAGAGGCTACAGTTCCCTCAATTAACTTCAATAAAGCCTGCTGGACTCCTTCTCCAGAAACATCGCGTGTAATTGATGGGTTGTCTGACTTGCGGGAGATTTTATCAATTTCATCTAGATATACTATGCCTCGTTGAGCTTTTTCTATGTCATAGTCACACTTTTGGAGGAGTTTTTGGATAATGTTCTCAACATCCTCACCGACATAGCCGGCCTCTGTCAATGTTGTTGCATCAGCAATAGCAAAGGGAACATCAAGCAACCTTGCTAATGTTTCCGCTAATAGCGTTTTTCCACTACCAGTAGGGCCCACTAACAAAATATTGCTTTTCCCTAACTCAACATCGCCGCCTGCACTAGAACCGCTACGCTGCAGGCGCTTATAGTGATTATAAACAGCAACAGCTAGTATCTTTTTTGCTCTGTCTTGGCCAATAACATATTCATTGAGTATGTCTTTGATTTCGATGGGCTTTGGGAGGTTCTTAAGATCTTTAGGCTCTATTGCAAGCTGCTGCGTTTCTTCAACAATAATATCATTGCAAAGCTCAACGCATTCATCGCAGATAAAAACTAGCGGTCCTGCTATTAGCTTGCGAACTTGATGTTGACTTTTTTTGCAAAAAGAACAATAAAGCAATTTGCTATCATCACTATTATCTGTTGTTTTATCTTTCATAGGCCTTTATCTCTGAGCTGAAATACGAAGATCAAGAAAAAATCATAGAAATAAAAAATTATGCAGTTTTTGGGCGCTTATCGAGCACTTCATCTATCAAGCCGTAGGCTTTTGATTCTTCTGCACTCATGAAATTATCGCGCTCTGTATCAAGCTCGATTTTCTCTATTGGTTGCCCTGTATGCTTTGCAAGACATTCATTAAGCCTGTCTCTTATCTTTAATATCTCTTGAGCATGTATATGAATATCAGAGGCCTGCCCATTGGTGCCGCCACTTGGCTGATGGATCATATTTCGAGAATTAGGAAGACAGAATCTTTTTCCGGGTGCTCCTGCTGCCAGCAAAAAGGCTCCCATGCTAGCCGCCTGCCCAATACACATAGTGCTTACATCTGGACTGATAAACTGCATAGTGTCATAGATAGACATGCCAGCAGTTACCGAACCACCGGGGGAATTAATGTACAAATGAATATCTTTTTCTGGATTTTCTGACTCAAGAAAAAGCAATTGAGCAACAACAAGGTTAGCCATATAATCTTCAACGGGGCCAACAAGAAATATAACTCTTTCTTTTAATAATCTAGAATAAATATCATAGGAGCGCTCTCCACGTGCAGTTTGCTCTACAACGATAGGCACTAATCCACCTGCACTTCTTACATCTAAGTCTGTCGAAGAATAATCAAATTTCATATCAGCTCACTCAAATCAACTATTAATTTTTAAGTATTGTAACCCATAATTAATTTTTATCAGCAACCTGATCAGGATCAGGTGTCACTGCTTGCTGATAATCTAGTTTTTCATCAGAAACGTTTGCTTTTGATAACACTAAATCTACCACCTGATCCTGCAGGACGTTAGCCTCAATGGTTTTGAGTAGCTCGGGGCTATTATAGTGATATTTTACGACCTCTTCAGGCTGATCATAAGATGCAGCTATATCATCAATGCGACTTCTTACTTTGGCACCATCAACATCAATTTTATTAAATTGCACAATCTCATTCACTACCAAGCCAACAATTGCCCTTCGCTTTGCTTGCTCCTCAAACATCTCATCAGGCAACAACGAAGGGTCAAAGGTATTTTCACCACCATCCCCTCCGAGCTTTTGTGCCATTTGCTGCTTTAAGCTGGCTGTCTCAGTTGTAACTCTTGTCGCAGGAACCTCAATATCACTATGCATACTAAATAGCTCATGCATCACGCGACTTTTAACTTTACCCTCAAGAGCATTTTTAAGATCACGCTGCATATTCTGAAGTACTGCAGAACGAAATACTTCTTCACCTCCTGCTTTAAGACCGAAAAGCGCAAAAAATTCATCATTCATCTCTGGCAATAAAGGCTCTTTTAGTATGTTCAATTTAATCTTAAATTCTACTGAAGCCCCGCGAAGCTCTTCGGCTTGGTAATTTTCAGGAAAAGTTATAGGAAGAGTTTTTTCATCCCCCACAGACATTCCGACTATGCCATCCTCAAACCCAGATACTGCAGTGCCTCCACCTATTTCTATAGGATAGTTTTCAGCAGACCCACCATCAAATTTCTCGCCATCTTTAAGTCCTGTATAGTCAATTGTTGCTTCGTCACCAATAACTGCATTTCTACTTACTTCTGACCATGTCGCATGTTGCTTACGCAACCCTTTGATCATTTCATCAATATCTGCATCATTAACCTCAGCTAAAGGTTTGGCTATTTTTATTGTTGCCAAATCAACTAAATCGAATTCGGGCAAAACTTCAAAAATGGCAACAAACTCAAGATCCATGCCAGGTTTATCGACTTTTGGCTCTATACTTGGCGCGCTAGCCGGAGTTAACTTCTCCTGAGTAACCGCCTCATAAAAACAATCCCTTACCGTCTCGCCAACAACTTCCTGGCGAATACTCTGGCCATATCGTTGATTCACCACATTCAAAGGTACTTTTCCAGCACGAAAACCATCTACTCTCACAGTTTTAGCAGCTTTTTCAAGGCGTTTTCTCACCTCATCACCGATACGCTGAGACGGAACGGTTATAGTCAATTTACGCTCAAGACTAGATGTTGTTTCAATGGAAACCTGCATGATGCCCCTCAAATATGTATTGTTTGAAAACTATTAAATGGTGCGGACGGAGAGACTCGAACTCTCACACCTTGCGGCACTAGAACCTAAATCTAGCGTGTCTACCAATTCCACCACGTCCGCTAAATACTGAAAATAATCAAAATTCTGGAGGAAATATTTCCTCGTCTTATCAAAGGGTGCAGATTCTGCCACAGTGGCATCACCCAATCAACAAAAAGAAGCAGACTAAGAATTAACAGCGATATAGAAATTCATAAACCTACAGGAGAAGCTAAAAGTATTATCGATGTACTTTTATGATCATTTTTTATACATATATTCTCTAGATTTGCAGGTAATAGTAATGCGCATTCTTTTTTTAAGCTCTCATCATTGCAGCATACGGCACCTTTAATCACTAATGCTAATCTATAATTTTTTTCTTGGAGCACAATACAGGAAGAAGAGGCTTTTAAAGTAAGTCGCAAAACTCTGAAGTCCTTAAACAAAGCAATCTCTTCTGTGAGGCAACCTAAATTTTTATCGACTACACTTGCATTTACAATAGGATTACTTGCTATGCTCATAACACTTAATGCCTCTTCTGTATCCCAATGGTTCTGTGTAAGTGTTTTTTGATTAAATGAAAGAATTAAGCGCTCATATACTGGGGTCTGAAATTCAACAACCCTGACGCCATGAAGCAACCCATGAGGGGTAAGCAAGGGGATCTTGACAGCATCTCCAATCTTAAGGGGCAGTACAGACGTAAAGCTATTCATTTTGATTCGTAATCTCTCCTCCTTGGCTTGAATAGAGTCGGGGAGTAATTTCATCCATTGCCTTTTAGTATCGATCGGAACAACTTCGTCTAATGTAAATTCTTCTTTTTGGCGGAAGGCATCTAGTTGCTTATCGATTTCTCTCCTTGAAAATTGGTAGTCTTGTACTGTTTTTAGATAAGCAGCATAAAAGCTTTCTTGAGAAGAAAAGCTGCGCTTTGTTTCCTCATTCCAGCCGAACCGGATTCCCCCTGAGCCATCTGGCCAAGAATTTTCATCTACGTCTGTCACTACATAAACTTCACGTTTTTCTTCATGAAGTTCAAAATACAAGTCGCCATAAAGGGGGTCTGAAAATGGGTCCAATATCTTAAGTAAGTTAATATCCCTCTCTTTATTTTCAACTAAGCGTTTTGGAGCAACAGATAAGACCCAAGGAAGAAGAGTGGAGAAAGTACCGTCTGTTGCCAGCGATACGCCTCTTTTCTCAATACCTGTATACCATATTTCCTGACCCCAAGGTTTTTTGATATAAACGGGCTTTAGCATAAGGGGAGCCCCCAGCAAAAAAAGAGGAAGCTCATTAGTATGAATAAATTTCTGGATCGTTACAGAAGAAGAGTGCAGCTTATCTATATCATCACAAAGAAATGCACTTGAAGAAGTTACAGTAAAATAAACTTTCTTGTCACGGATAAGATAAAAGGCTACTAATTTAATGGGAGGAGCGCCATTCATATAGTATTGAATATACTCATACTCAACAATCAAAAAATCAGCGCCAGTTCCAAATTCACTGGTGAGACAAGAAGACGCATTTTGGGATTTCTCTCCATTTATCAAAGTGCCACTAATCAACCATAGGTCTAATAATAATTCAGGATTGCTTGCTTTATGTATGATTGCCAAGAAAACCTCCTGATTGCTTAATCATTTACCTTAGAACATTACTTTTTAGTTATTTTAACCTTTATTCTAGATTAATAAATAACTGTTAAACATAGTATTTTTTATTTTTTCTAGCCATTTCACGCATCTTCAAAGTAGGCTCGTATAACTTTCCTAAATGTTTAAATTTATCTGCTAACTTACAAAAATCGCTAAGACCAAGTTCATCCATCCATCTAAATAGCCCGCCACGAAATGAAGGAAATCCAAGACCATAAATCATAGCCATATCTGCTTCTTGCGGCGACCCCACAACACCCTCTTCCAAGCAGAGAGCAATCTCAATACACATTGGCACCATAAATCTAGCCAGAATAGAATCATCGCTAAATTGATTAACGTCTTGACTGAAAGAGTCCCCACCTAAGACTTTAACGTGACCCTTAAAAAGCTCATATACCTTTGGATCTACCAATTTTTTTGGTTTACCTCGGGAATCTTTTTCATAAAGATAATAACCCTGTCCATTTTTTTGACCAAAACGATTATTTTCAAACAATATGCATGTTGGAGAAACATCATATATCTCTTTCATTCTTGATGGATAACCATTCAAAATAGAAGGAAAGCAATGCACTACTGTATCTAGCCCGATAACATCAATTAAATAAGCCGGACCCATGGGCCAGCCCCAAAACTCTATAACTTTATCTGCCTGTTGAAAATCTACCCCATCAACCAACATCATATCAAAAGCAAATATACCGAGAAAAAGCACTCTGTTAACTAAGAACCCTGGGCAATCACTCACCACAACCGGCTTCTTTCCTAATGCAATTGCATGAGCTACAACCAATCCAATAGTTTCTTTGGAGGTTTTTTCCCCTCGTATAACCTCCACTAACGGCATAGCATGAACTGGGTTGAAAAAATGCATTCCACAAAACTGATCAGGGCGTTTCAAGTGGCTGGCCAGAACATCGATAGAAATTGTAGAGGTATTAGAGGTTAATATTGCATGATCAGCTATTTTTTCTTCCACATCAGCCAAAACTGAGGATTTTATTTTCTCGCTCTCAACTACAGCCTCAATAACAAGACTGGTATCTTCTATTCCACACAAAGAAAGAGAGGGTATAATCCTTGCTAGTACGTTTTCCGCATCCAACACTGAAATGCGGTCGCTACTGACCCCTTTTTCTAACAGCTTGACGGCCTCTTTCATTCCTAATGCTAACGAGTCATCATTTATATCTTTCATTAAAACAGAAAACTCTCTTAAAGAATTTTGATAAGCAATTCCCCCGCCCATAATCCCAGCGCCCAAGACTGTTACATGCCGAACTACACTGGAGGCTTTTTTTGCATATTTTCTACCAACCGAATTAACATACTGTTCGTTAGTAAATATACCTAATAGAGACCGACACTCTGGCGTTATAGCCAATTTACTGAAAGCCTGAAATTCTGCCTCTAGCGCATCATCTCGATACAGCTTTACCGTTTCTTGCATTAATTCTAAAGCTGATATTGGGGCAGGATAGCTCGCCCCAACTTTTGAATAAATAGTTGCACGAGAGGAATTTACAGCTATATTTAGCTCGTTATCGCTCAGCAGCATTGGTGTTTGTTTTTGTTTTCGACGATCCTTATAGGAAGTTTTGTTGTTTGCCGCCAAGGTTAGCACTGACAAAGACTCTTCTCTCAAGCGTTCTGGCTCAACTACAGAATCAACACCGCCATCCAAAAGAGCCTCCGATGGTTTCTTATGATCACCTGAAAGGATCCAGTCTATGGCGCAATTAAAGCCAATTATTCGAGGTAACCGAACAGTTCCGCCCCATCCTGGGATAATACCGAGTTTTGTTTCTGGAAGACCCACAGAAGCTTTATCTGATATCACACGAAAATCACAAGCAAGACACAACTCAAAGCCTCCCCCCAAAGCGAAGCCGTTTATCGATGCAACAGTCGGGTATGGGAGGGCCTCAATCTTATTAAATGCGTTATTTGCTTTATTAAGAAACATTCTAAGCTTTATCTTGCTGCTCTTAAATGCATCACTAAACTCAGTAATATCGGCACCTGCAACAAAAACATTTTTAGCGCTAGTGAAAAGGAGCCCTTTTACATTAGACCGAGTATCTAGAATTGTTAATACGCTTAGAAGTTCATTTAATGTAGCTTGATTGAAGACATTAATAGATGAATTTACTGCATCAAAAGTTAACTCCAGAAAGCCATCATCAAGATCGCGCAGCCTCATTGAGCTACCTTCGAAAATATCACTTTGCACTACAGAAGCCCCCCAGAAATAAAATAATATTTAAAAAAATATTCCATAGATTATAAGCAAATATATAGAGTACTGTAGTAAGTAATATGCAGGTCTATTTGATTTTTTTATTCTTTTCCCAATAACTCTGACCTTAAAAATATAAGGAAATAATCTATTAATTGCTCCAATTTTATCGCCGTCCATATTTTTAGTAGTAGTTGCTGCCATGACAATTCGCGAAAAGACTTCATTAATCCAATCAACCAAGAAAAAAGTTACCGGTCTTTTTATGTCCAAAAATAATACAATTCTATTCATATCTGTTTTATTTTCAGCAAAATGGATGAAGGTTTCATCAAACATGACCGCCTCACCATCTTTCCAATAATACTCTTCACCGTCTACAGAAATAAAACATTCTTTAGAGTTCGGGGTCACCAGACCCAAGTGATAACGCAAAGAACCTGCATAAGGGTCTCTATGCTTTACGAGCCTAGCTCCCGGTGGAAGCATAGCGAACATCGCACCCTTAATTGCTGGTATAGAGTTGATTAGATTAACAGTTTTTGGGCAAAGCTTGTTTGCTGAAAAAAGAGAGGCCCCATACCATTTAAGGTAAAAACGCTTCCATCCAGTCTTAAAAAATGAATTAAATCCTAGGTCATCTTTCTGTTCTGAAGATTTTATTTGTACAGCGCTGTTAAGGCTAACAGCTTCATCTCTTATGGTTTCCCAATTATCTGTCAATATTTTTAATTCAGGAAAGTTGCTGGTATCGATATATACAGATTTTTTTATTTTAGAAAAAAAATAAAATAGACAATTTATTGGTCCAAAAATATTCGAATGATCACTGATTTTACGAACCAATTTAGCATGCTGAACGGTCCCGCGATTTTGCACATAAAATGCACAAAGAACAAACACAACAAGTACTATTATGCCCATAAGTTAACCTCAATAAGCTTAACGCGCAGACTAAATTTAACACTAGTCATAAGTTATTTGCCTGCTATCTTAAAATGGCCAGCACCAAGACATTTTTTTAGGTACAAAAGCTCTTTTCCAATAACCAATAACCAATAACCAATAACCAATAACCAATAACCAATAACTATAATTTATAGTTTTTCATTAAACAATACTATTGCTCTTCGGAGATCTGTAGTGCAGTAAGTGCGACAAATATTTAGGATAACTCAGAATAATCCAAAACAACGTACTAAAATATTCACAAATAAGAATACCAGCAGACTGCATTAGAAATGAGAATTTTGATTAAATGGGGTGGCTGACGGGGCTCGAACCCGCGACCACCGGAATCACAATCCGGGGCTCTACCAACTGAGCTACAGCCACCACTGTTTTGGTCTCTCGTGCTGGATGGCGCGCCCTGCAGGATTCGAACCTGCGACCTACGGCTTAGAAGGCCGTTGCTCTATCCAGCTGAGCTAAGGGCGCTCAACAAATTTTCCAGAAAATAATGGTCGGGGATGAGGGATTCGAACCCCCGACATCCTGCTCCCAAAGCAGGCGCGCTACCAGACTGCGCTAATCCCCGTCATCATTTTCACCCTCCAATCGAGAGGGAGGCATAATACTGACGACAGCAGACCTAGTCAATCAAAAACAAGAGGTATTCACTTCACAGAGCTAGCCTGAAATGAGAAGATAGGCACCAACAATCACTTGTTTATTCTTTTGATTTAGGAGTTCTTGATTTCATGAAAACCCAAATACTTGACGGGAAAGCTGTAGCTTTACGAACTGAAGCGGAGCTGTATGACAGAGTAGCTAAAATCAAACTTGCAGATGATAACAACACACCCATGCTTGCAACCATACTTGTAGGAGCGGATCCTGCTTCTGCTACATATGTGCGCATGAAGCAAAATGCATGCAAGCGAGTAGGAATGGATTCTATTGCTGTAGAAATGGCTGAAACCACCACTACAGAGGAGCTATTAGAAAAAATAGAAGAACTAAACGCTGATCCTGCATGCCAAGGAATTCTCTTGCAGCATCCAGTACCGCCTCAAATTGACGAGAGGAGATGCTTTGATAGCATCACCCTAGGCAAAGATGTTGATGGGGTCACTTGCTTGGGTTTTGGTCGGATGGCTATGAGCGAGGAAGCTTACGGATCTGCAACACCTCAAGGAATAATGCGCCTTCTTGCTGCCTACAAAATATCTATTGAGGGGCGACACGCAGTGGTCGTCGGTCGTAGCCCAATCCTTGGCAAGCCAATGGCAATGATGCTTTTGAATAAAAATGCAACCGTCACTATATGCCACTCACGTACAAAAAATCTATCGAGCATTATTAAAGACGCTGAAATTATTGTAGGTGCTGTTGGCAAGCCTGAATTCATAAAAGCGGACTGGATTAAAGATGGCGCAATTGTTGTGGATGCAGGGTACCACCCTGGTGGTGTTGGTGATATTGAACTTGCTCCACTTTACGGTCGCGCTGCTGCAATCACCCCAGTACCTGGTGGAGTTGGACCCATGACAATTAACACGCTTATCTTTCAGGCCGTAGACTCCGCGGAGAAAAAAATAATGAAAAAACTCTAACTACACACTACTCTCTTCTCCAAGAAGTTGCCTCACGGGAGTCTTCCAGTACAACGCCCTGAGCCAACAAGTCACTTCTTATTTGGTCAGCGAGCAAAAAATCTTGGTTTTTTTTTGCATCTGCCCTTTTAAGAACAAGAGCATCTATTTCGCTTGGAGCAAGGCTGTCAGACTGACTTCCAGCAACATCGCCCTTCATAAAATCTTCTGGATCAGAACCTAAGATATCAAATATGTCACCCAAGGCTTTCAGTTCAGCTACTAGCTTAAAAGCCTCCTGCTTGTTGGTCGCGATCATGGTATTAATCTGACGAATCATATCGTACATAACCGCTATAGCTTCTCGTGTATTGAAGTCATCGTTCATAGCCGCAATAAAATAATCGTAATATTTGCTACCCTTAAGATCACTCAAAAGTGTCGGCTGAATATCAGAAAACTGCCTAAGAGTCATGTAGAACCTCTCTAGGCCGGTCTTCGCTTCAATTAGATTTTCCTCAGAATAGTTTATTGGGCTACGATAATGGCTAGAGAGTAAAAAATAACGGACTATCTCTGGATGATATTTTTTCAAAACTTCTTTTATTGTAAAAAAGTTTCCAAGTGATTTGGACATTTTTTCATTATCTACTCTGACAGCGCCAGCATGCATCCAATAGTTTACATATTTCTGACCAGTCGCAGCCTCACTTTGGGCTATTTCGTTTTCATGATGAGGAAATGGTAAGTCAGGTCCACCCCCATGGATATCAAATGTAGCCCCGAGGCAGCAAGTCGACATAGCAGAGCATTCAATATGCCAGCCTGGTCTGCCTGGGCCCCAAGGTGACTGCCAGCTTACCTCTCCGACACCTGCACTTTTCCATAAAGCAAAATCACGCTGATCTTTTTTATTTAAATTTGCATCAATACGGGCAGTTGTAAGTAAGTCTTCAGGACTACGCTTACTTAGCTTTCCATATTCAGAAAAGCTATTTATTTGATAATAAACATCGCCATTCTCCAAAGCATAAGCGTGCCCTTTGTCAATTAAGACCTCAATCATCGCAATAATTTCATCAATATACTCTGTAGCTCTTGGCTCTAAATCTGGGCGCAACACCCCTAATACAGATTCATCTTGATGCATGGCGGTTATCATACGTTCGGTCAAAACAGAATATGGCTCCGCGTTCTCATTTGCTCTTTTTAGAATTTTGTCATCAACATCTGTAATATTTCGAACATAATTTAGGTTCCATCCCTGCGATCGTAGATACCTAGCAATTACATCAAATGCCACGAGAACCCTTGCATGCCCTATATGACAAAAATCGTAAACAGTAATTCCACAGACATACATATCAATAGAACCAGGAACTATTGGCTTGAAGGTTTCTTTCTGACGAGTCAGGGTGTTGTATATGCGTAATGTCATAACTTAACCAATCTAATGCCAAAAATTATTTGTAAAACCATATTAATTCTAACAGACAACATCTGCTCAATTAGATCTGAGAGCAATAGTCTGATTGAATACTAGTTTTCCCGAATCTTTATTTTGACTATCCTTGCAAAAGTAACCCTGCCTCTCAAATTGATAGGGAGCAGCTACTTCAGCATCAATCAAACCAGCTTCGGCCTTACAGTTTGTTGTAATGCTAAATGACTCTTTTTCGACCATCTCAAGAAAATTGCAATCCCCTCCATCGGGCAAAGGATCACTGAATAATCTATCGTATGTATGTATTTCACATTCAACACAATTGTCGGCGGACACCCAGTGAACCACCCCTTTCGGCTTAACGCCATCAATAGGGTCCTTGCCCAAAGTCTCAGGAAGTAAAGTTACATTAACCTGTATAACCTCCCCTTTTTCATTTTTCAAATAGTCGTTAGCCTCAATCACGTAGCTATGGCGCAATCTGACGCGTCTACCAGGAGAAAGCTTTTTATTAAGTTTTTTGCTGTACTCTTCCTTAAAGTCGCCGGCTTCAATGTAAATTTCTCGCGTGAACGGCAGGTTGCGTTCGCCTAGATCTATTTCGTGATGACATGGTGCCACCAATTGCTCTAAGTGCTCTTCAGGGAGATTTGTAATCACTACTTTTAAAGGATCGAGAACTGCCATAGCACGAGGGGAACTTTTATTTAGCTCATCGCGGATAAAGAACTCAAGCTGAGATAGGTCAACTACTCCATCTGTCTTTGCTATCGCCAAACTATTACAAAAATTTCGAATTGCAACAGCTGGCACTCCTCTTCGACGCATCCCTGAAATTGTAAGCAATCGTGGGTCGTCCCATCCATCAACATGACCCTCGTCTACTAACTTATTTAGCTTTCTTTTGCTTGTTACGCTGTAGCTTAAATTGAGTCTTCCAAATTCAAATTGGCGCGGCCGAGAAGGCGTTGGAATGTTACTTATAAACCAGTCGTACAGTGGCCTGTTAGAAGAAAACTCTAATGTACAAATGGAGTGACTGACATGTTCAATAGCATCTTCAAGGCAATGAGCAAAATCATACGCTGGATAAATACTCCATTTGTCTCCAGCGCGGTGATGCGCCATCTTTTTAATCCTATACATAACTGGATCACGAAGACTTATGTTTGGTGAAGCCATATCAATTTTCGCTCTTAGCGTCATAGACCCTTCCTCAGCAAGTCCATTTTTCATATTCTTGAGGAGCTCAAGGTTTTCTTCAATAGAAGTTTCACGAAAAGGACTATTGGCTCCAGGAGTAGTTAAAGTACCTCTGTTCTTTCGCATCTCATCGCTATCGAGCTTACAAACATAAGCTTTCCCATCACGAACTAAGTATTGAGCCCAAGCATAAAACTGATCAAAATAATCAGAGGCATAGCGAATCTCTCCATCCCACTGAAAACCAAGCCATTGAATGTCTTTGATGATTGATTGAGTGTATTCTTCGGTTTCTTTTTCTGGATTTGTATCATCAAACCTAAGATGGCAGTCCCCACCGAACTGCCTTGCTAGATCAAAATTTAAACAAATGGACTTAGCGTGACCAATATGAAGATAACCATTTGGTTCGGGAGGAAATCTAGTGACGATCTTGTCAACAATTCCTGCCTCTAGATCCTTAGCCATTAACTGTTGAATAAAATTGAGTGGTTTATTGTCGTCTGCCATACTGACGGCCCTATTGGGCACTTCTCCATAATAATTAAGAACAGGATTCAAAAGATTGCTGATTATAACCCTCAGAGTGCCGCGTATAAACCATTGGCGCCAGAGTTTTAAAAGTTTCTGTCAATCTAAACTGATTGAGTACGCTTAAATTAGACTATGATTAAATCAAATACACGCGCCATTCTTTATTTACAGCTATGTCTTGTATGTTTTTTAGCAGGGGACACCCTACTAAAAATATTATTTGATAGCGTTCCTTCAGGACAGCTTATATGGGTCAGAACGCTAGCATCTGTTTTGGGGCTTCTTGTCTTTATGGCTTGCACTGGGCGTATACATTTACTCAAAACCACTAACACAGGGCATCATCTGTTTAGAAGTCTATTTTTTGGATTAATCAGCATAGGCTACTACCTTTCAGTAAAATATTTTCCTCTCAGCGCTGTTGCAGCGGCACTAGCAGGGGCACCTATTCTAATTTCCACTATATCTCCACTTATCCTTAAGGAAAGATCCAATAAAGCACAATGGGTAGCGACAATTTTTGGATTTATTGGGGTTTGCTTAGTCCTGAAGGTCGATATCCAGGGCTTCAGCTGGATATCACTCTCACTTTTAAGCCTCCCTTTCTCATACGCAGTGCTTATTTTATGGGGTCGAAAATTATCAAAAACAGACTCAGACTGGTCCATAAACTTTTACCAATTTATACCTCTTTTAATTGTCTCTAGCTTTTTAGCCCAAGACCAGTGGATGCCTGTAAGCTACACGCAGTTGTCTTATATGATAGTGTCAGGAGTAGCTGGGGCTGCTGGTTTTATGTTTTTAATAGCTGCATTTCGAATTGCCAAACCAGTCACAATAGCTCCTTTTGAATATAGCTATGTTTTGATGGCATTGGCCGTGGATATGTTATTTTGGCATTTTATCCCTGACATACTTATATGTATTGGAGTTACTCTCATTATATTATGCGGCATAATACAAGCAAAGCAGGCCGGCCTGGAAAGGCCCCACTCTAAGTCCAACTAAATCTATTCCGTAATATAATAAACTTATCAAGACACAGAAGGTTCATTTGTCTATCAAAAAAAAGTAACATAGCCGCCATATTATTTAATCAACAATAGGAATGCCAAACACATGATTACCCTTCATACCAATTTCGGCGACATAGCAATCGAGTTAGATTTCGACAAAGCCCCACTTTCTGCTGCAAATTTTCTTCAATACTGCCGTGATGATTATTTTGCTGGCACTATCTTTCATCGGGTCATCCCTAAATTTATGATCCAGGGCGGTGGGTTCAATGAGGCGATGAAACAAAAAGAAGGCCGCGATCCTATTCAAAATGAGGCTGATAACGGCCTTGCAAACGATGCTGGCACACTGGCAATGGCAAGGACCAATGACCCTCACTCTGCAAGCTCTCAATTCTTCATTAATACTGCCGACAACGGTTTCTTAAACCATTCAGGGAAAAACTCTCAAGGTTGGGGTTATGCTGTATTTGGAAAAGTCACTGATGGCATGGACGTTGTCCGCAAGATTGAAGCAGTTGCAACCGGAGATAAAGGTGGGCATGGGGACGTTCCCTCTGAAGCTGTAATAGTTAATAAAATCACCATAAGTGATGCATACAGCGACCAGTAAATAGTTATAACGGACCCATAAAGATGGTAATCTTTATGGGTCTATTCAATTAACATACTTTAACAGCCAAGCTGAATGTCTACTCTACTCATATCGGATTTACATTTATCACCCCAACACCCTGCCGTAAGCGAGGCATTCTTTAATTTTTTAAAAAATGAGGCTATAAATTCCCAGTCACTATTCATTCTAGGAGATTTGTTTGAAGCCTGGATCGGTGATGATGACCAAGGGTTATTATCTCGTCAGGTGGTTTCTGCTTTAAAAGAAGTAACGGATAAAGGCACCTCTGTCTATTTAATGCATGGCAATCGTGACTTTCTTATCAGCAGGAAATTTTCATATGAAACTGGCTGCAAGCTACTACCGGATTATTATATACATGAGGCTGGTAACAAAAAGATACTCTTACTTCACGGCGATACACTCTGCACTCAAGACAAACAGTATCAGCTGTTTAGGCGTGTAGTGAGAAGTCGTTTTTTTTGTCGATCCTTGATGCAATTACCCTTAAAGACAAGACAAAATATAGCTGAAAAATGGCGCTTAAAGAGCAAAAAATTCAATGCCAACAAGCCAGAAAATATTATGGATGTCTCATTACCCGAAGTAGAGCGAGTCATGAGTAAATATAGTGTTGATGTAATGATTCATGGCCATACTCATAGGCCAGGTCGGCACAAAAATCTGCGTGGAGAACGGCTGGTTCTCGGTGACTGGGGGGAAAATGGTTGGTTCATCCGCATTAAAGACAAAGGGACACTCAATCTAGTATCTTTTAAAATATAATAAATAAGCAGCTGTTTTTATAGAGCTAATCTGAATTAATGATCTCATCAACCAAAGAGGGGCCCCTGTAAATCAACCCAGTGTATATTTGAACAAGATCTGCACCGCAGTCTAGTTTTCTTTGGAAATCACTAGCGCTCATAACTCCCCCAGAAGCTATTATAGGGAAATTCTTTCCAACTAGAGATCTTAAGGTAACTAAAACTGCAGATGATAGTTCTAATAAAGGTTTTCCGCTTATACCCCCCTTACCAGAGAAATGATCATGAACGTTTGAAGTATTGGTGCAGATTATTCCATCTATATTTTTTTCCAAAATGATTTCTACAAGCAGCTTAAGGTGAGAGCTATCTATGTTGGGAGATATTTTTAGAAACAAAGGAACATACTTACTGTCTTTCGACAATTCAATCTGTTTTAATTTTAAGCTGGATATCAAATCAGAAAAGTACTCTTTGTTAAAAAGGTCTCTGAGGCCTTCAGTGTTTGGAGAAGAGATGTTAATTGCTATATAGTCAGCATAAGGAAAGACTTTTTCCAAACAGATCAAATAGTCATCTTTTGCTTTTTCTAGAGGTGTGTCAGAATTCTTGCCTATGCTAATCCCAAGAGGGATAGAAGATTTTCTTTTTGAAACATTTTCTACTAAATAATCAACTCCTTTGTTATTAAAACCTAGGCTATTCACCAAAGCCTCTTGGGAGCTGACTCTAAACAACCTTGGCTTGGGGTTTCCCTTCTGAGGTCTTGGAGTGACAGTCCCTATCTCCAGGAAACCAAACCCTAAAGATGCTAAAGGATCAATGTAGTCTCCATTCTTATCCAGCCCTGCCGCCAAACCCAGCTTATTAAAAAAAGTTATACCCTTTAAGGATATTTTATTTCTAATACTTTTCTTTGGAATCTTAAATCCTACTAAATGCAGCAGCTTTAGGGACCATAAACCTAAATCATGAGCAATTTCCTCTGGAAATAATCTCATCATTGAAGTGCAAAAAGTTAAAAGAAATAGTGTTAGTTTTGTAAACATAAAATCATTATATGTTCGCTGTCATTAGAATAATAAGAAAAGTGTTAAAAATAGTCTTTTTTTATTAAAAAATAGAACTAAAGGTACAAACTTATGTATTTCAACCTGGGTTCAATGGGCATCCAGAATGAAAATAAAATGTATCATCTGTTGATTCAATTAATAATTGTTCCTGCTCACGAATAATTAAAATACGATCATCAAAAGATCTATCTGGAATTTTCTTTGCCAGCGTCAAGTAATCTTGGAAGTGTCGCCCTTCCGATTTAAGCAAAGATAAATAAAATGTTTTTAGCTCATCGTCAAGAAATGGAGCCAGTTTCGCAAACCTCTCACAAGACCTAGCCTCAATGAATGCTCCCACTATAAGCGAGTCTATTAACCTCGCAGGTTCATGTGTTCTGACTTTTTTCCTTAATTCTGAGGCGTACCTGGAAGCATCAATATTATAATACTCTATGCCTCGAGCCTTCATAAGATTAATAACCTGTTCAAAATGTCGCATTTCTTCGCGAACCAGTCTGGACATTTTTCTCACTAAATCGTAATTATCTGGATAGCGATATATCAAACTAAGTGCTGTACTAGCAGCCTTTTTTTCGCAATTAGCGTGATCAATTAACAATTTTTCTTGATTTTTTAGCGCTTTAAAAACCCAGTTTTCTGGCGTTTCACAAGGTAAAAAATCTATGGCTGCTTTAATATACTCGGATAACACGAAATATCGTCCCCATTAAAATTATTTTACCCAGCCAAGATACACCAAATATTTATGCGCGTGCCCAAAAATCCTTGGCACTTTACCATTATTTCTTTAAGAAAATGCTACATTTAAGAGCATTAATAAAATAATATAAGCTGCTAAATTGTCATCAATAAAAAAGCAGTTTTGCAAATCAATAGGTAATCTTTATCACCTTAGCGAGTAATTTATAGTAGAATACTGCCCCCAACAAAATTAAGAGATCAGTTGTACTGAAACTTTCAGCTGATAGGTATAAAAAAAATAAACATTGAGCTACCCAAGCATCAATACGAGGATTCAGATTGTGTTAGAAGCATACCGCGTTCCTCCTGGTGTAAATGAAGCAGTTTACCATGAGAGATTTGAATGAGCTTATATTCAGAGTATATGGATGAAATCGCCACCCGTAAAAAGGATCTAGGATTAAATCCAAAGCCAATTGACAATGCTGATTTGCTGGCAGAGATTATTGCCCAAATCAAAGATACCGGGAATGAGCAGCGTGAAGATTCCCTGAAGTTCTTCATTTATAATGCGCTACCAGGCACAACCAGCGCTGCTGGCGTGAAAGCGCAATTTCTGAAAGAAATCATTCTGGGTGAATCTGTCGTTGCAGAGATCACAGCAGAATTTGCCTTCGAATTGCTCTCGCACATGAAAGGCGGCCCATCTATTGAAGTTCTGCTCAATCTTGCTCTGTCTGACGATGCAGTCGTTGTCAAACCAGCTGCTGAAGTTCTGAAAACTCAGGTATTTTTGTACGAAGCCGATACTGATCGGCTGACCGCTGCTTTTAAAGCCGGCAACGCCATCGCTAAAGAGATCCTAGAGAGCTACGCACAAGCCGAGTTTTTTACCAAACTGCCAGAAATTGACGAGACCATTGAAATCGTCACTTATATCGCCGGCGAAGGCGACATCTCCACTGATTTGTTGTCTCCAGGTAATCAAGCGCACTCACGTGCCGACCGTGAACTGCATGGCCAGTGCATGATGACCCCCGAAGCCCAGCAGGAAATCGTTGAGTTGCAGAAGAAGCACCCGAACGCCAAAGTGATGCTAATCGCTGAGAAAGGCACCATGGGAGTTGGCTCTTCACGCATGTCCGGGGTCAACAACGTTGCCCTGTGGGCCGGGAAGCAGGCCAGTCCATACGTGCCGTTCATCAACATCGCTCCAGTTGTTGCCGGCACCAACGGTATCTCTCCAATCTTTTTGACCACCGTTGACGTTACCGGTGGCATAGGTCTCGACCTGAAAAACTGGGTTAAAAAATCAGACGTCAAAGGCAACACTGTTTTTGACGATAATGGCGATGCCGTCCTGGAAGAGGCATACTCAGTGACTACCGGCACTGTACTTACTATCAACACCAAAGAGCACAAGCTCTACAACGGCGACACAGAACTGGCAGACGTTTCTTCTTCGTTCACACCGCAAAAGGTTGAATTCATGAAGGCTAGCGGTTCTTACGCTGTTGTCTTCGGCAAGAAACTGCAGACCATTGCAGCTGATGTTTTAGGGGTTAAACCCGCTCTGGTTTACGCACCATCGAAAGAAATTTCTATTGAGGCCCAAGGCCTGACCGCTGTTGAGAAGATCTTCAATAGGAACGCTCTGGGCGTAGCTTCTAATACCCCGCTGCATGCCGGTTCTGACGTTCGCGTTAAAGTGAACATCGTCGGCTCTCAAGACACTACTGGCCCTATGACTTGTCAGGAACTGGAAGCCATGGCGGCTTCTGTGATCTCGCCAAGTGTTGACGGTGCTTACCAGTCTGGCTGTCACACCGCTTCTGTTTGGGACAGCAAGGCAAAAGCCAACATTCCTAAGCTGATGTCGTTCATGAACAATTTCGGTCTGATCACCGCGCGCGATCCTAAGGGCGCTTACCATGCTATGACCGACGTAATCCACAAAGTGTTGAACGACATCACCGTGGACGACCGCGCCATCATCATCGGTGGTGACTCACACACCCGTATGTCCAAGGGCGTTGCTTTCGGCGCAGATTCAGGCACCGTAGCTGTCGCACTAGCTACCGGTGAATCAGCTATGCCGATTCCTGAGTCTGTGAAGGTTACCTTCAAAGGCGACATGAAGAGCCACATGGACTTCCGCGATGTAGTGCACGCCACTCAGGCGCAGATGCTCAAGCAGTTCAACGGCGAGAACGTGTTCCAGGGTCGTATCATCGAAGTACAGATCGGCACCCTACTAGCCGACCAAGCTTTCACCTTCACCGACTGGACTGCAGAGATGAAGGCAAAAGCTTCTATATGTATCTCTAACGATGAAACCCTGGTCAAGTCGCTGGAACTGGCAAAGAATCGTATCCAGATCATGATCGACAAGGGCATGGAAAACCACGTGGATATGTTGCAAGGCCTTATCGATCTGGCTGACAAGCGTATCGCTGAAATCCAGTCGGGAGAGAATCCTGCTCTAGCTCCAGACAACAATGCCAAGTACTTCGCAGAAGTGGTGGTTGATCTGGACCAAATCGACGAGCCCATGATTGCTGACCCGGACGTAAACAACGAAGACCCCTCTAAGCGCTATACCCACGACACTATTCGTCCAGTGTCTTACTATGGCGGCAACAAAACCATTGACCTGGGCTTTGTCGGTTCTTGTATGGTGCACAAAGGCGACATGCAGATCATCGCTCAGATGTTGCGCAACCTTGAAACTCAAGGCGAGATCAACTTCAAAGTACCGCTGGTTATTGCGCCACCCAC
>Ga0075445_10000141_pt1 | contig 38870 bp, 33 predicted proteins | sample CoawatmetaG02DNA_FD_72350 | JGI IMG/M metagenome (GOLD analysis project Ga0075445, IMG submission 72350) | Marine microbial communities from the West Antarctic Peninsula - Coastal water metaG029-DNA | ecosystem: Environmental > Aquatic > Marine > Coastal | place: Atlantic Ocean: West Antarctic...
ACATGGCAAGGGTGAAAAGGTGTGGTAAGAGCGCACCGGTTCTATTGGTAACAATGAACGCTGGAAAACCCCACTGGGAGCAAGACTAAGTAGAGATGACATTGTTGCAAAACTAAAAGCAATTCTTGGCTAGTCATCAGGGTTAGTTGCTTGAGCTTAAGAGTGATCTTAAGCCTAGACAAATGATAGGTTTAAATGACAGAACCCGGCTTATAGTTTATCTGGCAAAATTATCCACATTGTAAAATCTATATATAATCAATGTTCTCTTTTTGATTCACTAATGAATTATTAATGTTCTAATTTTTAATTAAGGAATGTGTCAGGCTAAAAGTAAAAATTTGAGTAGCTGACCCAGTTTTATTATCAAAAGTTATTAACAATGGTCAAAAATTCTTAAGATTCAATATTTGACACAATATTAAATTACCCATATATTCCCATATATTCCCAATTATGGAATTTAAAAATTATAAAAAATATGTTTTTATCTACTTACGAGAACAAACTGGACAAAAAAGGGAGAGTTTCTGTGCCTGCTAGTTTTAGATCTCATTTATCAAACTTAGGATACAACGGTGTTATTTGTTATCCTTCATTTAATAATTATTCAATAGAGGCATGTTCTCAAGATAGAATAGAAAAAATTTCATCTGCTATAGATTCATTAAATCCATTTGAGGAAAAAAGAGATTTTTTTGCTACTTCAATTTTATCAGAAAGTACAAATTTACAATTTGATAATGAGGGAAGAATTTCTCTTTCAATAAAATTATTAAAACATGCAAAGATAAAGAATAGCATGTTATTTGTTGGTCAAGGTCAAACGTTTCAAATTTGGGAACCAACTGCATTTGAAAAATTTAAGGTAACAGCAAGAAAAAAAGCAAATTTAAATCGAGCTAACCTTAGGTGGGAAAAACATTTAAATAACAATGAGGGGAAATAACAGATGACAATTAACTTTAAAGCACCAGAAATAAAAGAGTTACAACCACGATTACTAGTTTTGGGAGTTGGTGGAGCAGGCGGAAATGCAATTAATGAAATGATCGAAAACAATCTACAAGGTGTAGAATTTATTGCAGTCAATACTGATGCACAAGATTTAAAGTTAAGTAAAGCAAAATCAAGAATTCAAATTGGTTTAAATCTAACGAAAGGTTTGGGAGCTGGTGCTAAAATTGACATTGGTCAAGCCGCAGCTGATGAATCTTTAAACGAAATTATAAATACTTTGCAAGGTGCAAATATGGTTTTTATTGCAGCCGGAATGGGTGGTGGAACAGGTACGGGTGCTGCTCATGTCATCGCTAGAGCTGCGAAAGAATTAAACATTTTAACTGTAGGAGTTATTACTCTTCCATTCTTATATGAGGGCCCCTCAAGAATGAAAAGAGCACAACAAGGAATGGAAGAACTTAGAAAACATGTTGATACAATCATAGTTATTCCAAATCAAAACCTATTTAAAATTGCAAATGAACAAACAACCTTTGAGGAATCATTTAATCTTTCAAACAACGTTTTAATGCACGGAGTTCAAAGTGTAACCGATCTAATGGTTAGACCTGGTATAATCAATCTAGATTTTGCAGATGTTGAAACAGTTATGGCTTCAATGGGCAAAGCAATGATGGGAACTGGAGAGGCAGATGGAGAAGGTAGAGCAATGAAAGCTGCTGAAATGGCAATCAATAATCCTCTGATAGATGACTATACATTAAAGGGTGCAAAAGGTCTTTTGGTAAATATTACTGGTGGTAAAGATCTTAAACTCTTTGAGGTTGATGAAGTAGTGAATAAGATAAGATCAGAAGTGGATGCGGAGGCAGAAGTAATAATTGGCGCAATAACAGATGTTGAACTTGATGGTAAAATTAGAGTTTCAATTGTTGCAACTTCATTAGATGGTCAACAACCAGAGACTAAATCAGTTATTAATATGGTTCACCGTATTCAAAATAGAAACCCAGGCTATTCTGATTTTTCAAATTTAGGATCATCAGCATCTTTCAATTTCTCAAATACTGCATCAAATCCAATTTCACATGGAGCAAATGCATTAAAACTTGAAAATGAGATCGTTCAAGAGCAATATAGTGAAAGTTCTAATGTGAATGTGGCTAATGAAGAAGCTATATACAACACAAATCTTGAGACGGAAAGCATAGTAGAAGATAGCTCGGTCAATGAAATGGAAAAATCTTTTACTCAAGAGGCTATAGAGACTCCACAAGAGCAAATAGTTGATGAAATTATTGAGGAAGATGTTTCTAATAATTTAAAAGAATTTGGTGTAGATTCAGATGCGCCAGACTTATTTAGTCCAGAAGCAGAAAATTCAAGCTCTGAAGACTTATTATCTCCAAATGAAGATGATGATCTTGAGATACCTGCATTCCTAAGAAGACAAAAAAATTAATGGTCTTCAAAGAAATAAATGGAAGCCACCATAGTACCGAAAGTCCAAAAGCATTATCCGGTACTGCTAAAAGAAATTATTAGCATTATTACCCCTCAATATGGTGGCACATTTATTGACTGTACATTTGGTCAAGGAGGTTATTCAAAAAAAATTTTAGAATTTGAAAATACTAAAGTAATAGCTTTAGATAGAGATGCAGATAGTGAAGAAAAAGCCAATCAAATAAAAAAAAATTTTGAAAATAGGTTTATATTTAAAAATATAAAATTTAGCCAGCTTAATAATTTAAAACTTAAAAACGAAGATATCAAAGGTGTAATATTTGATCTTGGGTACTCTTATACGCAAATAAAAGATCCAAAAAAAGGATTATCTTTTGATTCTGTTGGAAGCTTAAATATGAAAATGGGTTTAAATAATTATTCAGCTGGAGATGCGGTTAATAAACTTGATGAAAAAGAATTAGAAAAAATATTCAAATTTTTTGGAGATGAAAAAGAAAGTAGATATATAGCAAGAAACATTGTTAAAGAAAGGTTGAAAGAAAAAATTGATACACAGACTTTGGTTAAGATAGTAGATAAAACAAAAAGAAAAAAAAATTTTAAAGTACACAGTGCTACTAAAATTTTTCAATCACTTAGAATTTTTGTAAATAAAGAAATTAGTGAATTAATTTTTGGACTTATTCATGCTGTTAAAGTTTTAAAAAAAGATGGAATATTGGTTGTTGTTACATTTAATTCACTAGAAGATAAAATTGTTAAATATTTTTTTAGAAGTCTTTCTGAAAATAAAAGTATTTCAAGATACGTTCCAGTTACTGAGCAAGCTGAAACATTGCTTAAATTATATGAAAAAAAAGCAATTATTCCCTCTGATCAAGAAATAAAGGAAAATTTACCATCAAGATCTGCAAAATTAAGATATGGAATAAAAAAGAAAAATTTTTATGATTTTGAAACAGATATTCTTGATCAGTTCAAACACTTAATAGATATAGAAAACTTTGGGGACAAGTTGTGAACAAGTTTGGCTTAATTATAGTCGTTATTTTATTAATTCTATCTACAGCAATTATTAAGAATTCAGCAAAAAAGACTGAAGATGAGATATTTACGTTGAAAGAAAATTTAAGAGTTCTGAGCTCTGAATTTGATAAAATTAAACTAGAACATGATTATTTAAGCTCTTCAGAAAAATTATTAGAATATCAATCGTTATATTTTGAGGATGAGTTAATACAAAAAGATATTCAAAATATAAAAGTATATGAAATAAACAAAGAGAAGAAAATAATTTACAATTTAAAAATAACCAAAGAATAATGGAAAACTCTAGATCAAAAATTATTATTGAAGATTATAAAAATAATTTTTCTTATAAAAAAAATGAAACAAGTTTAAATATTGAGTTTAATAGAGTGGCATTTATTTTCTTTGTTTTCTTTATTATCTATTTAATTTATGCCATTCACTTAATTCACCTAGGTTCACGAAAATCTAAAGTAGATAAAGTTAGTTTTATGCCCATAATTGAAGATAAGCTTTATAGAGCAGATATTACGGATATTAATGGTAATTATTTGGCAAAGACAGTTAGTTCAATAGATATTGGAATTAAAACATCTGATGTTATTGATAAAGAAATATTATTGATAAACTTAAGAAATATATTTCCAAAAAAAAATTTTGTAAAAATTGAAAAACAACTCAATACAAAAAAATTCTTTTGGCTAGAAAAAAAAATCTCAGAGGAAAATTATGAGAAAATAATGAAACTTGGTGATAAATCTATAAAGCCTAAAGAAAAAGTTCTGAGAATTTATCCTCAGAAAAACCTTTTTAGTCATATTATTGGCCAAATAGATGATGATAACAATGGTATTGCAGGATTAGAAAAATCTTATAATGAGACCTTAAGAAAATCAAAAAAATCAATTAAACTTACGGTTGATAAAGACATACAGTTTTTAATACGTAAAGAGCTAATTAAATATCAGGAAATTTTTAGAAGCAAAGGTAGTGCAGCAATTTTAATGAATGTGAATAATGGAAATATACTATCACTTGTTTCATTACCTGATTTTAACCCCAATGAAAGACAGAATATAACTGATGTGAATTTCATTAATAGAGTTACCAAAGGTACCTATGAATTAGGTTCTGTTTTTAAAACTTTCACAATTGCATCTGGAATAAACGCTGGTTTGATAGAGCTTGATACAGAATTTTTAGATTCTAAAAAAAATATTAAATGTGGGAAAAACCATACTATTAAAGAATATAATGATGAAATACCATCAGACCTAACAGTAGAACAAATTTTAATAAAATCAGGAAATGTAGGATCTGTAAGAATTGTAAGAAAAATTGGAATCGAAGAACATAAGTCTTTTTTAAAAAGTATTGGTGTTATTGACAAAATAGATTTTGATATTGAGGAAGTTGGAAGTCCTCAAGCGATTGATTGGTATGAGGGTTGCAAATTAGAAACGATTTCATTTGGTCATGGTATAACAACTACAATTCTTCAATTAGCTAAGGGTTATGCCATATTATCTAATGGTGGTTTTGATATTAAACCAACTTTAGTTAATAAAAATTTTTCAAATAATAAAAGAAAAAATAGATTATTAAAAAAAGGTGTTTCAGAAGAGGTGATCAAAGTTTTAAGAAAAATTGTAGGTACAGAAGAGGGAACAGCTAAACTTGCTGATGTTTCAAATTATGAGATAGCTGGAAAAACAGGGACAGCACAGCAACCAATTGAAGGTAAATATTCAAGAACTAAAATTAATACATTTGCTTCAATATTCCCGTCTTCAAAACCAGAATATGTTTTTATTGTTATGTTAGATTCTCCCAAAACATCAAGCAGCTATATTTATAATTATAGACATAAAAAAGGAACTCAAACAGGAACACCCTTTAATACTGCTGGTTGGACATCTGTAGAAGTGGCAGGAAAGATAATAGAAAAAATTGGGCCTATTTTAGCCACAAAATATATAGAGATTAATTAATTATGCACTTAGGAGATTACTTTCATAATATAAAAGATAAACACAAAAAATTTTTTTTTTCAGGCATTTCATTTAATAGCAATAAAATAAAAAAAGATTATATTTTTTTTGCAATTAAAGGAAATAGTTCAGATGGTAATAATTTTACATTATCTGCTATCAAAAATGGTGCGAAGATTATTATAACTGAAAAAAAAATTAATGGATTAAAAAATGGCATTCTATTTATTCAAATAAAAAATGTAAGAAAACTACTAGCTGAAATTTCATATAAAATTTATAATAAGATACCCAAAAATATAATTGCTGTTACTGGTACTAATGGAAAATCATCAGTTGCAGATTTTTATTATCAAATATTAAATTTGAATAATAAAAAAGTTGCTTCAATTGGAACGTTGGGAGTTAAATCCAAAAACTACAAAATTAATTTATCAAATACAACAATAGATCCAATAAAATTAAGTAAGATTTTAAATGATTTAAAAAAACTAAATATAGAAAATGTTATTATGGAGGCATCAAGTCATGGTTTAGAGCAAAATAGGTTAGATGGCCTGATCTTTAATATTGGAATATTTACAAATTTATCTCAAGATCATTTAGATTATCATAAAAATTTTAGAAATTATTTAAAAGCAAAACTTTATCTATTTGAAAATCTGATAAAAAGAAGAGGCAATGTAATATCTGATAAAGAAATACCTGAATTTAAAAAAATAAAAAAAATTACGTCAGACAAAGGTTTAAATCTTTATTCACTATCTGATAAAAAAAATAATTTTCAATATTTATCACATCAGTTTGAAGGAGAATCTCAAATATTGAGAATTAAATATAATAATTCAATACATAAAATTAAACTTAATTTGATAGGAAAAATCCAATTAAAAAATGTTTTAATGGCAATCATTGCAGCAAAAAAAAGCAATATTGATATAAAAAAAATATTTAAAGTGATACCAAAAATTAAATCTGTAGAAGGTAGATTTAAAAAAATTGGTAAGATTAAAAATAATTCTAAAGTAATTTTAGATTATGCTCATACTCCAGATGCACTAAAAACATGTCTTACAAATTTAAAAGAACAATTTCCTGATCAAAAAATATCTTTAGTATTTGGATGTGGAGGAAATAGAGATCAAGATAAGAGAGCTAAAATGGGCAAGATAGCCGATATTTTTGCTAATAAAATATATTTAACAGATGACAATCCTAGGTTTGAGAATCCTCACAAAATAAGAAATGATATAAAAAAGGGAATAAAAAAACAAAAAATATATGAAGTTTCAAATAGAGCTAAAGCAATTTTAGAGGCAATTAATCAATTAAAAATTGGGGAAATTTTACTTGTAGCAGGTAAAGGACATGAGAAAACCCAAGACCTTGGAAATAAAAAAATTTTTTTTTCAGACAAAAAAACTATTTTAGATGCAATAAAAATAAAGAATTCAGCTTTATCAAGCAATTTGAAATTTAATATAATCAAAGAACTTTCTGGAAATAAAAAAATACCTTCCAAACTAAATATAAAACAGGCAAGGATTAACTCTAGAGAAGTAAAAAAAGGAGATATTTTTTTTGCAATTAAGGGAAAAAAAAATGATGGAAATAAATTTATCAGACAAGCTTTCAATAAAAAAGCATCATTAGCTATAGTGAATAAAATTAATAAAAATAATAATGTTATCAATCAAATTAAAGTTAAAGATACTTTAAAACTCCTAACAGAAAGTTCTAGAATTTTTAGAAAAAATATAAATACAAAGATTATTGCTATAACAGGAAGTTGTGGAAAAACTACTTTAAAAGAATTGTTAGCAAGATCTTTAAAAAAAATATCTAAAGTAAGTTTTTCACCAAAATCATATAATAATAAATATGGTGTTCCCTTAAGTCTTTTTAATCTAAACCAAAAAGATGATTATGGAGTTTTGGAAATTGGGATGGATAAAAAAGGAGAGATTGATTATCTTTCAAAAATTGTTAAACCAGATGTTAGTGTAATTACAAATATCAACTATGCACACGCTAAAAATTTTAAGAATTTAAAACAAATTGCATTAGCCAAATCTGAAATAATAAATAATACAAAAGATAATGGTTTTATTATTTTAAATGCCGATGACAGTTTTTTTAATTTGCATAAAAAAATAACTATTAGAAAAAATCTCAAATTTTTATCATTTGGTATTAAAAATAAAAACTCAAATGTTAAACTTATAAGTATTACAAAAGTTGAGAAAAGATTTAAAATAATTATTGAAATCGATAACTTGAAGACCTATTTTTTTATCGCAAATAATTTTCAAAGTAATATTTTAAATGTTTTAGCCACATTAGCAGTAATGAGTACTTTTTTAGATGTTTCCAAAATAAGTAAAAATATATTTGCTAATTTTAAAACGCCAAATGGGAGAGGTGATATTTCTATAATTAAAGTTAATAATAAAAACTTAAATTTAATTGATGAAAGTTATAATTCAAATCCATTATCTCTTAAATCTGCAATTCTTAACTATGATAAAATTGAATCAAAAAATTCAAAAAAATATTTACTACTAGGTGACATGCTGGAACTTGGAAAACATTCAAAAAAACTTCATCAATCTATGGGACCAATAATTAATCGAAGTAAAATAGATAAAGTTTTTGTTAAAGGAAGTAAGGTTTCTTCTACATTTCATTCAGTCTCAAAATTAAAAAGAGGAAGAATATTAAATGACAATTCTCAAATTATTGATTTGATTAAAAATCATTTAAATAATAATGATTATCTTATGATTAAGGCCTCAAACGCGACAGGATTCAACAAGATAGTAAATAGTTTGAAAGGTTTAAAATAAATGCTTTATCAATTTCTATTAAATTTTGTTGATATATTTAGTTTTTTAAATGTATTTAAATATATAACTTTTAGAACTGGATTATCTTTATTTACCTCGTTAATTATTGTTTTGTTAATTGGTGGACCCTTTATTGATTTTTTTTCAAATAAAAAGATATTAGATCCAATACGTGATGATGGACCAGAAGATCATATAGTAAAAAAAATTGGTACACCAACAATGGGTGGGGTGATTATCTTATTGGGCTTGCTGATTTCTGTTTTATGTTGGGGAGATTTGTCAAATATTAGTATTCTTTTTTGTATCTATATTGCAATTTCATTTGGCTTACTTGGAGCATTTGATGATTATAAAAAAATACAGCGTAATAATTCTTCGGGCGTCTCATCTAAGTTTAAGATATTGTCACAAATTTTTCTAGCAATTTTAGGAGTTAGTTTTTTTGTTTATTTTGTAGATTATCAGGAAATTACCAATTTATACTTTCCATTTTTTAAAAATTTAATAATTAATCTTGGTTGGTTTTTTATTCCTTTTTCTGTATTTGTGATTGTTGGATCATCAAATGCTGTCAATTTAACAGATGGACTTGATGGACTAGCGACAGTACCAGTAATTTTAGTTGCAGGATGTTTTGCTTTTATAAGTTATGTAACTGGAAATATTGTTTTTTCTGATTATTTGCAAATTCCTTATATTGAAGGTACTGGAGAAGTTTCAATTTTTTGTGGAGCTATAATAGGATCATGCTTAGGTTTTTTATGGTTTAATGCACCTCCAGCAAAAATTTTTATGGGAGACACAGGTTCTTTAGCTCTTGGAGGTTCTTTAGGTGCCGTAGGAATAATTACTAAACATGAAATAGTATTAGCTATAACAGGTGGATTGTTCGTTCTAGAGGCTGTTTCGGTAATGGTTCAAGTAATTTCTTTTAAACTTACAGGCAAGCGAATTTTTAGAATGGCACCAATACATCATCATTTTGAAAAAAAAGGATGGCCAGAGTCAACTGTTGTAATTAGATTTTGGATCATATCAATTATTCTAGCAATGATAGGTTTGGCTACTTTAAAATTAAGATAATGAAAAAAACTAAAAATATTTTTTTAGAAAAAAAAATATTAATTTATGGATTGGGTAAAAGTGGTTCCTCCTCATATAACTTTTTAAAGAATAGAGCACAAGTATACTTATTTGATGATGATATAAAAAAAAATGCTAAATTAAAATTAAATCACAGGCTTAATTCTCAAAAAAAAATATCAAAAATTAACTTTGATAAAATTATTATCAGCCCTGGAATTGATATTTTAAATTGCAAATTATCTAAAATTTTAAAGAAAAATTTTTCAAAAATTTATACAGATTTGGATGTATTTTATTCATTTTATAAAAACAAAAGCATCACTATCACAGGGACAAATGGTAAGTCTACTACTGCTAAAATTTTACATGAGGTGTTATTAGATCAAAAATTTGATGCAAGATTGATTGGTAATATTGGAAATCCTGCTTTATCTGAAAAAAAAATTACTAAAAATACTATATTTGTGATTGAGGCTTCATCTTATCAGTTAGATTACAGCAGAATGTTTACTTCAAAATATGCAGCAATACTTAACATTAGCCCCGATCATTTAGAAAGACATAAGAATTTAAAAAATTATATTAATGCAAAATTTAAGCTATTAGTTTCTCAGCCAAATAAATCTATAGCATTTGTGAATAAAAATGATTTGTTAATTAATAAAACAATTAATAATAAAAGTTTTAAAAGTAAAATTATAAAAGTTGATCTATTAAAAACTAATAAAATTTTGGATCAAATAAAAAATAAATACTTTTTATCCAGTGGAAATAAAGAAAATTTATCTTTTGTTTTAAAAATTTCAGAAATATTAAAATTAAATAGTAAAATTTTACTCAGAACATTAAATAAATTTAAAGGTTTAAAATATCGACAACAAATTCTTTTTGAAAATAAAAACCTAATTATAATTAATGACTCAAAATCAACTAGTTTTTCTTCTTCAGAAAACCTATTAAAAAACTTAGATGATGTGTACTGGATTTTAGGAGGAATTCCAAAAAAGAGGGATCATTTTAAATTATCAAAAAAACACTGCAAAAACTTTAAAGCCTTTATTTTTGGTAAACATTATAAGGAGTTTAAAAAAAATTTAAAAAATAAGATGGTTGTTAAAAATTTAGAAAATTTAAAAAATTTATTAAATGAAATATTTTTAGATATAAAACAAAAAAAAACAAAAAAAAATATAATTTTATTTAGCCCTGCTGGTGCTTCTTTTGATAGTTTTAAAAATTTTGAAGATAGAGGTTTATATTTCGATCAATTAATCAAAAAATTTTTTAATGCAAATTAATAGTTTTCTATATAAATTTTATTATCAGTGGTGGAAAAATATTGATAAACCAATTTTTCTACTCATTACATTATTGTTCACAATTGGGTTATTCTTTTCTTTAGTCTCAACATCATTAATTGCATCAGATAAATTAGATACAAATAGTTACTTCTTTTTTTTTAAGCACCTAATTTATATTTTTATTGGTATTTTTATAATTTTTATTTTTTCTTCCATTAATACAGATCAACTATTCAAATATTCGATTATCCTTTTTTTTATTTCTCTAATTTCTTTATTCTTAGTTCCAATTATTGGTATTGAAGTAAAGGGATCAAGGAGATGGATAGATTTATTGTTTTTGCCAAGATTTCAACCAATTGAAGTATTAAAGCCATTTTTGATTATAATGTTGGCTACCATTCTATGTAGCAATAAAAACTCTAATATCTATTTTAAATATTTATTATCTATTTTTTTGATATCTATAATTTCTTTACTTTTAATCATGCAGCCAGATATTGGTCAAACACTACTTGTATTTTTTTCTTGGACAGTTTTAATATTTACCTCTGGTATTAACATCTTCTTTCTTTTCGGTTTTTTTTTATTAGTGTTGTTTTTTTTAGCTTATTTAATTATTTATTTACCTAAGTTTGATTATATCCAGGGGCGTATCTTTTCTTTTTTTAATAGAGAAACAGGTAGTCATAATTTTCAATCTGATAAAGCTATAGAATCAATTACAAGCGGAGGTTTTTTTGGAAAGGGAATTGGTGAGGGTACATTGAAAAATAGAGTGCCAGAGGCGCATACGGATTATATTATTTCAGTAATTTCTGAAGAGTTTGGTGTTGTTGCCATAATATTAATATTAATATTGTTTTTAGTTCTAATTTACATGGTTTTTAAAAAGATTAATTATGAAAAAAGTGAAAAGGTAAAACTAATTTTAATTGGTTGTGTGAGTTTAATTTTAATGCAGGCCACAATTCATGTTGGTGTTAATATCAGATTGTTTCCAACTACAGGAATGACATTACCATTTTTGAGTTATGGTGGCTCATCAATTGTGAGCATATCAATATTATCTGGAATAATTTTAAATTTAACAAAAAGAAAAATAAACAATCAAAGATGAAAAAAAAAATTTTAATTTCTACCGGTGGATCTGGGGGACATGTAATACCAGCAACTACAATTCATGATCATTTAAAAAATATATATGATGTTTTAATTTCTTCTGATTTAAGAGGGCTAAAGTATTTAGATACTGATGCTCACAAAATTATTATTGTCGATACTCCAAAATTAAACAAGTTATTTTTATTACCTTTTGCAATTATGAAGGTATGTTTTTTAACTTTGAAATCCATATTTTTATTAAAAAACGAGAAAATCGATATTTTAATTTCAACAGGGGGATATATGTCTTTACCTTTGTGCTTGGCAGCAAGAGCGCTTAATATCAAAATTTTTCTTTTAGAACCAAATATGATTATTGGAAAAGCAAATAAATTTTTCTTAAATTTTTGTAAAAAAATAATATGTTATTCAAATGATATCGCTGGTTTTCCCAATAAATTTAAAAATAAGTTATTGATCACACATCCAATTATAAGAAAAAAATATTATGAAAAAAATTCTAAAGAAAGAATTAATCAAATATTTACCCTAATGATAATTGGGGGAAGTCAAGGTGCCAAAATGTTTGATGAAAAAATACATGAACTAGTTGTAAAAATATCTAAAATTACCCCATTAAAAATAATTCATCAAACAAATCAAAAAAATATAGATTTTCTTAAAAATTTTTATTCGGAAAATAAAATTAATAATATAGTTTTTAATTTCGATAAAAATTTAAATGTCCTTTTAAATCAATCTGACTTGTGTATTTCAAGGGCAGGTGCCTCAAGTTTGGCTGAAATTGCCTTTCTAAACATTCCTTTTATTGCTATTCCATTACCAACTTCAAAAGATAATCATCAATTTAAAAATGCTAATTATTATAAAAATAAAGATTGTTGCTGGATTGTTGATCAAATTAAATTTGATAAACAAAAATTTGAACACATGCTATTAAACATAATAAAAAATAAAGATGGTTTTTATAATAAAAAAAAGAACTTAGAAAATTTAAATTATCAAAATACCTGGAATAATGTTAATCAAAATTTATTAAAAATTATAAATGAAAATTAAATTAGCAAAATCTGAAATAATACACTTAGTAGGTATTGGTGGAATTGGTATGAGTGGTTTATCCCTGATAATGAAAGGTAAGGGTTTTAAAGTTCAAGGTAGTGATATAGTTAACAATAAAAATATCGATAGATTAAAAAAAGAAAAAATAAAGATTTCAATTGGACATAAAAAACATAATATTAATAAAGCAACTATTGTGGTTGTTTCTTCAGCAATTAAGAAAAATAATCCAGAATTAATTGAAGCTAAAAGGAAACAGCTTCCAATTTATAAAAGAGGAGAAATGCTGGCACATATAGTTTCTTTAACAAGAAATATCGTAGTTGCTGGCTCACATGGTAAGACGACTACCACTTCTTTGATAGCATCAATTTTTGAAGAAACTAAATTAGACCCAACTATAATTAATGGTGGTGTAATTAATTCTATCAACAATTCAGCAAAACTAGGTAAGAGTGATTGGTCTATTTTAGAAGCTGATGAGTCGGATGGTAGTTTTATACATATACCTCCAACTTATTCAATAATTACAAATATTGATAGAGAACATATGGACTTTTATAGCTCTATGGATAAGCTTAGTAAGTATTTTATTAAGTTTGTAAATAAAGTTCCATCTTTTGGAAAATCATTTATTTGTTTAGATGATAAAAATAACAAAAATTTAATTAAAAAATTAAAAAATAAAAATTTTTACACATATGGTAAAGATCCAAAATCAAATTTTTGTATTAAGAATATAAAACAATTTAGGCAATATTCTGTATTTGATTTGAAAATAATTTTACCAAATAAAAAAAATAAATTAATTAAGCATATTAAAATTCCATTATTAGGTATCCACAATATTAATAATTCTGTTGCAGCTGCAGCCCTAACAACAATGCTTGGGTTGCCAGTTTCTAAAATAAAAAACGGACTAAAAAATTTTAAAGGAGTCCAAAGACGATTTAATAAAATTTTTACATTTAATGAAGTAGATTTTTTTGACGATTATGCTCATCACCCAACTGAAATCAAATTAGTTTTAGATGGAGTAAATAGCGTTTATAAAGATTATGAAAAAATATGCATTTTTCAACCACATAGAATATCAAGATTAAAAGATTTAAAAAAAGAATTTACCCACGCTTTTAAGAATTCTGACAAAGTAATTTTATTACCAATCTACACGGCTGGTGAAAAAATTAAATTAGGTTTTAGTTATTCAAATTTTGCAAAAGAAATAATAAAAAACTCAAATGTTAAATTGTTTTTAGTTGATGATAAATTTCAATTAGCAAAATATATTAAAAATAATATATATGGAAAAAAAATAGTTATTGGGATGGGTGCTGGATCTATCTCTAGTTGGATGAGAGAACTACCTAAATTATTATAATGAATTTGAACTTAAAAGAATTGGTATCAGAGTTTAACAACAATATGAAATTAGATTATGATCTTAAAAAAAAAAATTGGTTCAATATTGGTGGCAAAACTAAAGTTTATTTTAAAGCCGAAAATTTAAAAGAATTAATTAAATTTTTACAAAAAATTAAAAATGAAAAAAAAATATTTATTTTAGGAGGTGGTTCAAATACATTAATAACAGATAAAGATTATGATGGTGTAGTAATTAAGCTTTTCAATAATTTTAACAATATTTCTCTTTTATCTGATGATATTATCATTGCCGGAAGTGCAGTCAGCGATAAATCACTTTCAGAATTTGCAATGGTCAATAGCTTGGGTGGATTTGAATTTCTTTCATGTATACCTGGCACAGTAGGTGGGGGAATAAAAATGAATGCAGGTTGTTTTGATAGAGAGTTTAAAGATATTTTAATTTCAGTGCAAGCAATCAATAAATCAGGACAAGTTATAACAATACCTACAAAAGATATTAATTTTAGATATAGAGATAGTGGATTATCAGATGATTTAATCTTTTTAAGTGCATCTTTTAAAGGTTTTAAAAAAAATTCAACTTTAGTTAAAGAAGAAATGACCACTCTTAAAAAACATAAAGAAGAAGCTCAACCTACAAGGATTAAAACTAGTGGAAGTACTTTTAAAAACCCAATAAATCAATCACATAAAAAAGTTTGGCAATTAATAAAAGAGTCAGTTTCGCTTAATAAACATTTTGGAGATGCATGCATTTCCAAAAAACATTGTAATTTTTTTGTAAATAAAGGAGACGCTAAGTTTGAAGATATGAAAAAATTAATTGAATTTGTATCTGAAAATGTCTTAAAAAAAACTGGTGTTAAGTTAGAAATAGAAATTAAAATTTTAGAATAAATTGAAAAAAAAAATACTTATACTTTCGGGTGGAATTTCTAAAGAAAGGCTAATTAGTCTTGATACTGGTTTGCAAGTTGCAAATGAATTAAAAAAAAATGGCTATAAAGTAAAAATTTCTGAACCAGATAACAACTTATCAAAAAATATTAATCTATTTAAGCCAAATATCATCTTTAATGCATTGCATGGTCAGTTTGGAGAAGATGGCTATATTCAAACTATTCTTGAGGGTTTTAAAATACCCTATACCCATTCGGGCGTAATATCCTCATCTATAGCAATGGATAAGGAGATTTCAAAGAAAATTTTTATAAGAAATAAAATTGATACTCCAAAATTCATTACATACTCATTTAATAAAAAATCTTCAGATTTGATAAAATTAATAGATAAAGAATTAAAATTTCCAGTAGTGGTAAAACCAATAAATGAAGGTTCAAGTGTTAATGTTTATATTTGTACTAAAAAAAATATTATAAAAATTTTAAATTTAATAAAAGATTATAAGAAAGTAATAATAGAAGAATTTATTGCTGGAAGAGAAATACAAGTTGCTATTATGGGAGATAAAAAATTAGGAGTAATTGAACTTAAACCTAAAAGAAAATTTTATGATTATCAAGCCAAGTATAGCACTAATGCTAAAACGCAGCATATTATTCCTGTTGAATTATCAAATAATAAATTAGATGAAGTTATGAATATTGCACTTAAGGCACATAAGGTTATAGGATGTGGAGGTGTAACTAGGTCAGATTTTAAATTTTACAAAAATAAGTTTCAGTTATTAGAAATTAATACCCAACCTGGAATGACCAAACTATCTCTTGTCCCTGAAATAGCAGCTTATAAGGGAATAAGTTTTATTGAATTAATTGAATGGCTTTTAAAAGATGCATCAACGAAAAAGTAAAAAAATTTTAATTTATTTTTTTTTATTACTCTTGGTTGGTTCAATAAACAATGTCGGTCTGAACAATCTTAGATTTAAAGAAATTAAAGATATAAATATTGTTGGACTGAGTGATATTGATAACACAATTTTGTTGAAAGAAATTAAGGATTTAAATTTAGAAAATATTTTTTTAATTGACAGAAATGAAATTGATAATCAAATTGGTTTAAATAGTTTAGTAGAAAAACATGATATTTTTAAAAGATATCCATCTTCTCTTGACATTAAAATCAAAAAAACTAAATTTTTAGCAAGGATAAGTAATGATGGAAAAATATTTCTTGTAGGCTCCAACGGAAAACTTTCTAAAAATGAATATTCAAATAATCAATTACCATTTATTTTTGGAAATCCTGATATTAATGAATTTTTAAATTTTAAAAAAATCATTGATCTATCTAAAATTTCATATGATGAAATTAAAAATGTATATTTTTTTTCATCAAAAAGATGGGATTTAGAGTTTAGAAATAATATAATTATAAAACTATCTAACAACTATACTAAAGAGTCTTTAAATTTAGTCTTAGATTTTTTGCATAGTAATGAATTTAAAGATATTAAAATTATAGATGCAAGAATTAAGAATCAAATTATTTTAAATGATTGAAGAAACAGATTTTGAAACTTTTCTCTATATTTCTAAAAATAGATATCAAATTTTTGTATTTGATAAAAAAAAGCTAGAAAATATATATATAGAACAATTAAAAGCTTATAATAAATTTGATTTTAATGATTTAAATCACTTGTCAAAATTTCTTGATGAAAATATTTATAAAATAGAAAAATTAGTTGGAAATTTTATTAGAAATATTATTTTAATAATAGAAAGTGATGAAAGTTTAAATGTTAATATTTCAATAAAAAAAAAAAATTATGCAAACTCTATAAATCAAAAATATTTAGAAAACAATTTAACAGAACTTAAAGATTTATTTAAAGAAAATTATCAAGAGAAAAGTATTATGCATATGATTGTTGTCAATTATATTGTAAATGGAAAAAAACTTTCCTCATTTGTTGATAATTTAAATAGTAATCATTTATGTATACAGGTAAATTTTGTATCTATTTCAAATGATTTAACTTTTATATTTGACAAGCTTTTGGAAAAATATCAAATAAAGATCACTCAATATATGTGTGGAAATTATATTAAAAATTTCTTTGACGATGATAATATTGAATTATCGTTGATGGCTTATAAATTAAAAAATGGCCATAACTACAATGAAGTTATCTTGGTCCCAAAAAGTATTGAAAATAAGGGTTTTTTTGAAAAATTTTTTCAACTATTCAGTTAAAATTGTTTTTTCTGGTAATATTTGTTGTTTTTAAAATTAAGTGAAACCAAATTAAAAGTTTCACGTGTCATATTTAACTCAAAAAACAATTAAAAATAACGTTTCATTTGGTGGTGTAGCTCTTCATAGTGGATTAGATGTAAATGTTTGCATCAAACCAGCTGAACCTAATTTTGGTATTGTTTTTAAAAGAGTAGACTTAAAAAATGATAATTTAGTCTATCCAAATTTTATGAATGTTACCAATACATCTTTAAATACAACTATTGAAAATCAATTTGGTGTTAAAATATCAACGATAGAACATTTAATGGGTGCATTATTTGGTTTGGGTATTGATAACGCATTAATAGAAATTGACAATGAAGAAGTCCCAATTCTTGACGGCTCAGCAAAAGAGTTTATTCAAAAAATTATATTATCTGGAATAAAAGTAAGTGAGGCACCAATTAAAATTATTAAAATAAATAATAAAATTGAATATTCAGATGGTGAAAGGTTTATTTCAATTCAACCCTCAACACTAAGTCTTGATATAGATTTTGAACTTAAATATAAAAATGAAATTATTGGAAATCAGAGAAATAAAATTAAAGTATTTGAAGATGATTTAACAGATATTTATAATTCAAGAACATTTTGTTTATTTGAGGATATTGAATTGATAAAAAAGAATGGTTTAGCAAAAGGTGGCAGCTTAGATAATGCAATTGTTGTTAAAGACAATCAAATATTAAATCCAGAAGGTTTACGAAATGATAAAGAGTTTGTTAATCACAAAATATTAGATTGCATAGGAGATTTATATACTAGTGGTTATAGGATTGTGGCAGGAGTCACTTGTTCTCAGGGAGGCCATTATTTAACAAATCAATTGCTAAGAAAAGTTTTTCAAAATAAAGATAATTTTTCAATAATTGAAATTAAAGAAAAAAATCTTCCACACACTCTTATTAATAAAAACCTATTAAGATCAATAGCATAGTTTAAAGAGATATTTTAAAATAGAAAAAATAAGGTTATAATTTAACATGTTGAATAGTAAGTTATTATATTTCGTTTCAATACTCGTAATTTGTATTTCATGCTCAAAAGATGTTGTTAAAGAATCTGTTATAAGTGAAAAAAGTTTAGAGTCACAAATGAGTGAAGCTTACAAGAAAGGATTGGAAGCATTAAAACAAGGAGACGTTTTGTTTGCTGCAAAGAAATTTAATGAAGCAGAAATTTTATATCCACAATCTCAGTCAGCACCAAAAGCTTCAATCATGGCAGCATATTCATATTACTCCCAAGATTATTATGGTGATGCAGTAGCAGAGTTAAAAAGATTTGTTAGAGTTTATCCCAAGCATAAAAACCTAAATTATGTGGAATATATGCTTGCTCTTTCATATTATGAACAAATTATAGATGAAAAGAAAGATTTACAATCAATTAGTGATGCAAAAAAAGCATTTTTAAATGTTATTAAAAAATATCCCAATACAGATTATGCCGTAGACTCTTCTTTTAAGATTGATTTAATTAATGACATCTTAGCAGCTAAAGAAATTTATATAGCACGGTATTATTTTGATAAAAAAAAATGGGTTGCTGCAATTAATAGATTTAGAGAAGTGGTTGATAATTATGATACAACAATTTATATTGAGGAGGCACTTCATAGATTGGTTGAGATTCATTATATTCTGGGACTTGAAGAAGAAGCTAAAAAATATGCTAATCTTTTAGCTTACAATTATAAATCATCTGAATGGTATAAAAAATCTTATAGCATTTTTAATAAAACCTATGAAAAAAATAAAAGAGATAAGATAAAAAAAGAAAACAATATTGTTTTAAAAAAATTTAAATCTCTATTTGAATGAGATGAATAATAAAGAACTAGAAACTCAATATAAAAAAAAAATAAAGTTATTAAGCAATTATAACAAAAATTATTTTGAAAAGAGCAGTTCTCTTGTAACCGATGAAGAATATGATGAATTAAAAAAAGATATTCTACAACTAGAAAAAAAATACGATTTTCTTAAATCAAGTAATTCTCCATCAAAAACCATAGGTTATAAACCATCAAAAAATTTCAAAAAAGCTTTGCATCGAGCTCCAATGCTTTCATTGGCAAATGCATTCAGTGAAGGTGATCTGCTAAATTTTGAAAAAAGAATTTTAAATTTCATATCAGAACAAAAAAACTTTAAAATTACATATAGTACAGAACCAAAGATAGATGGTATTTCAGCATCTTTAATCTATAAAAATGGAGAATTTATTAAAGGATTATCAAGAGGCGATGGTAAGGAAGGCGAGGATATAACATTAAACCTTGCAACAATTAACGATATACCTAAAAAAATCTTAAAAAAAAATTTTCCTGAAGAAATTGATATAAGAGGAGAGGTTTTTATTCGAAATAGTGACTTTGAAAGCCTTAGGGAAAAATTTGCAAATCCAAGAAATGCAGCATCAGGTTCATTAAGACAAAAAAATCCAAATGACACTAGTAAAATACCCTTAAAATTTATCGCCTACACCTTTGGTTATGAAAAAGGCTTGATGGTTGAAAATCAATTTGAATACTTAAAAAAATTAAATGAATGGGGTTTCAAAACAAATCCTCATAATAGGTTAATTACAGGCGTAAAAAATTTATTAATTAATTACAATGATATTGAAAAAAAAAGATCTGAAATAGATTTTGATATAGACGGTATTGTGTATAAAATTAATGATTTTAAACTGCAAAAAAGACTGGGTAATGTTGCTAATGCACCAAGGTGGGCAATAGCACATAAATTTTCATCAAATAAAGCAATCTCAAAAATTTTAAGTATTGATATTCAAATAGGAAGAACAGGTGCCCTAACACCTGTTGCAAAGATCAAGCCCATAAATATTGGCGGGGTATTAGTTTCTAACGCTTCATTACATAATGAAGATGAAATTACTAGAAAAGATATTAGAATTGGAGATACAGTAACAGTAGAAAGAGCAGGGGATGTTATACCTCATATCTTATTAGTTGATATAAGAAAAAGATCTAAAAATAGTTTAAAATTTGAATTTCCAAAAAAATGCCCATCATGTGGGTCAAAAACAATTAAAGAGTTTAATTTAACTACAAAAAAAAATGATGCAGTAAGAAGATGCACAAGTGAAGGCTATGAATGTAAAAAAATTTCAATAGAAAAGTTAAAACACTTTGTGTCAAAAGAAGCTTTTAATATAGATGGTTTTGGAAAAAAAATAGTAGAAAATTTTTTGAAATTAAAATTAGTGAAACTACCACAAGATATTTTTAAACTTGATTTTAAAAAAATAGAATCTTTGGAAGGTTGGGGAATTCAATCAGTTGAAAACTTAAAATATGCAATTAATCAAAAAAAAAATATATCTTTAGAAAGATTTATATATTCATTGGGTATAAGACATATTGGTTTAGAAAATTCTAAACTTCTTTCAAATCATTTTAAATCATTTGTAAAATTTAAAGATGTATCCAAAGATAATAGATTTGATGAGCTATTAAATATTGATGGTATTGGAGAAACTCAAGTAAATTCAGTTAGAAATTTTTTTTCTAACAAAATTAATTTAGATGTATTGGATAAGTTACAAAAAATATTAATTATCAAAGATGCATTAATTGAAAAAAAAAATGGATTATTAAAAAATCAAACATTTATGTTAACCGGAAAACTGAATGGTATTAGTAGAGCAGAAGCTAAGTCTTTAATTGAGGAAAATTCTGGCACTACAGTTAGTGGTGTTTCAAAAAAATTGAATTATTTGATTACTGGAGACAAACCAACAAAAAAAAAAATTGAAACTGCTAAAAAACTTAAGATTATAATTATAGATCAAAGTCAATTTTTAAGAATGCTAAATAAAACTAGCTAACCACCTTCGTTCTTTTAGGTTTAAATAATTTGATATTTTTGAGTACACATTAATATGGTATTTAAATAAATAATCTTTTTCTAATGAAGTCAAAAGTTTATAATTAATTAATTCTTTTTCGATTGGGACAAGTGTTAAATTTTCAAAATAAATATTTTTATTATCATTTTTAACAAATACTAAATTTTCAATACGTATACCAAAATTATTTTTTTTATAATAACCTGGCTCATTACTTAAAATCATACCTTCTCTTATTTTAACCTTATTAAATTTTGATATTGATTGCGGTCCTTCGTGAACATTAAGAAAAAAACCCACTCCATGACCTGTGCCATGAGCATAATCTAAATTACTTTTCTTTAGAAATTTTCTAGCTCTAATATCAATTTTCTTACCAATATTATCTTTTTTCAGATTGGTATTAGCTACTGCGATATGTCCTTTTAGGACTTTTGTAAAAATATCTTTAATATACTGCCTAGGTTTTGAAAAACAAATTGTTCTAGTTACATCTGTGGTGCCATATTTGTACTGACCACCTGAATCGCATAAAAAAATATCTTTTTTTTTGATACTTTTGCAGTTTTCTTTCTTAGCTCTATAATGAACTATTGCTCCATTTTTTCCAGATCCTGCTATCGTATCAAAACTAGGATATAAATAATTTTTGTTTAATTTTCTAAAACTTTCTAATTTATTTTGAGCTTGCACTTCATTGAGCTGTTTCTTATTGACTTTTTTTATCCAGTAGATAAATTTTGTTAATGCGGCACCATCTAAAATATGCGCACTAATCATATTTTTTATTTCAGTTTTATTTTTGATTGCTTTTAAAAGATAGGTTGGATCTTCTCTTTTTGTTATTTTAAATTTAGATTTAATAATATCTTCATAATAAATTGAACATGATTTATCATCTATAATAAAATTACCACTTTTTAATTGAAGAATTTTTTTTGGAAAATCATTAGTATCAATTAATTCATTTGAATTAATTATTTTTTTTTTAAGAAGTTTTTTAGCTTTCTGAATTTTACTTATTAATAAAATTTTTTTTGTTTTACTAATAATTAGTCTAGAATTTGGAATGGGACTATTAGGTCCATCTCCACCTCTAATATTTAAAATCCAAGCTACATTTTCTGGGGCAGTTATAAATAGGTAGTCAGATTTATTTTTTTTAAGATATTTAGATATTTTATTAATTTTTGATAAATGACTTTCTCCAGTTATATTTTTATTTAATGAAAAAAAAGGAAAATTTTCACTAATTTTTTTTCTTTCAATTTCATCTATCAAATTATTATCAATAAATTTAATTTTATTTTTTTTTAGAAAATTTTTTTTTATTTGACTATATGTAAACAATTTAGGATCAATGCCTAAAGTTAAATTTTTAAATAAATCGCAATTGAGCATTTTTTCATAACCAATAATTTTAAAATTCTTACCAGACTCAATTTTACTTTGAATTGTGTATCTTCCATCAGTAAATAAATAATTTTTATTTTTTAGAATAACAGCCATTCCTGCAGAACCAGTAAAATTAGATATAATTTTTAATCTATTAATTTTTGAATATTCTGTAAAAAAATCATCATTTTTAGGAATAATATAACCATCAATATTATATTTTTTAAATTTGTCTCTTAAGATTTTTATCTTATTTCTCATTTAATTCTTTTTTGATATCTTATCCATCCAGGACTCCTAGTTCCTTCTTCTATTTCAGAATCTTGATTAAAATCAAAATCTTCAACTTCATTAACCTCTTCTTCAAAAAATGAATTTTTTTCCAAATGTTTTTCTGGTAACTCTTCTATGAATCTTGATGCCATACTATCTATCCAATCGCCTTGATAAAATCTATTCATAGCAAATGATATAATAGCCTTATTCTTTGCTCTAGTAATGCCCACATAAGCCAAACGACGTTCTTCTTCCAGTCCTTTTTGCCCTTTTTCCTCAATAGATTTTTGATGTGGGAATAAACCCTCCTCCCATCCTGGTAAAAAGACCACATCAAACTCTAGCCCCTTTGAACCGTGCATTGTCATCATATTTATTTTTTCTCCATCCCATTCTTGATCGACTGATGTTGCGAGTGACACATGTTCTAGAAAACCTTCCAAATTATCAAATTCTTTCATTGCACTTAGTAATTCTTTTATATTTTCCAATCTATTTTCATTTTCTATATCCTTTTTGTTTTTTAACATGGCAGAATAACCAGACTCATCCAAAACAAATTGTAATAATTTAATGTGACTGACTTTTTTAATTAAAAAATCATTTCTCCACTTAGTTAAAGCACCAAGAAAAAAGCTAAGACCAATTTTAGTTTTTGGTTTGATTAGATTTTCTTCTATCATTCTTTTTGAAGCTAGCTCCAAACTTAAATAATTTTCTTTTGCACATTCATGAATAGCTTTTAAAGTACTATCGCCTATGGATCTTTTAGGATTATTGACAATTCTTTCAAATGCTAAATCATCTTTTTCCTGATGTATTAATCTTAAATATGCTACACAGTCTTTAACTTCAGCTCTTTCATAAAATTTAGTTCCACCTAAAATTCTATAGGGCATACCAATTTTAAGAAATCTTTCTTCAAATTCCCTTGTTTGGAATATAGCCCTTACTAGAATCGCAATGCTATTATAAGAGTATTTTTTTTTTAATTTCTTTTCAATTTCATCTGAGACTCCGATAGCTTCATCTTTACCGTTCTTAAAACAATTTAGTTTTACAAGATCACCTTCTTCCATAGTGGTGGTTAATGTTTTTCCAACTCTATTTTGATTATTAGCTATTAAATTAGAAGCAACAGATAAAATATTTTGTGAAGATCTATAGTTTTGCTCAAGTCTAATGACTTTTGTATTTTCATAAACTTGATCAAATTCTAAAAAATTTTTTATCTCAGCTCCTCGCCAACTATAGATAGATTGGTCATCATCACCAACACAACATAGATTTTTATTTTTTTCAGATAATAAATTAAGCCATTTACTTTGAATAAAGTTTGTATCCTGGTATTCATCAACAAGAATATATTTAAAATTGTTTGAATAAATTTGTCTTATATCAGGATAATGTTCTAAAATTTTTACTGTATGTAAAATTAAATCACCAAAATCACAACAATTTAAATCTAATAATTTTTGTTGATAGATTTTGTAAAGAGGTAGTATAGTTTTTTCATAAATATCTTTATGATTTATTACAACTTCCAAAGGATAAAACCCCTTGTTTTTCCATCGGTCTATTATGGCAAGTATAAACCTAGGAGCTAATTGTTTAATATCAATATTTTCAGATTTACAAATATTTTTAATAAGTCTTATTTGATCATCAGTATCTATGATTGTAAAGTTTGAGTTAAGATTAGCTGCCGATGCATGCTTTCTTAATAGTTTTGCGCATATTGAGTGAAATGTACCCAGCCAAGAAAGTCCTATTGCTGCAGATCCTAAAATTTTACTAACTCTATTTTGCATTTCTTTTGCAGCTTTATTTGTAAAAGTTACTGATAAGATTTGGTTTGGAAATGCTCTTTTTTCTTTAATTATATGAGCTATTCTTGATGTTAAAACCTTAGTTTTACCAGAACCTGCTCCAGCAACAATAAGTAGCGGACCATCTAGATGTAATACAGCTTCTTTTTGAGCTTTATTTAAATTTTTTAGATATTCAGTGTTTATCATTTAATATAATTCTTTATAAGTTTCTTTAATTTATATGAGCAAACATAACTATTTTGTTACATTTTTAAAAAAGATTAATCTATCAGTAAATAGTCTATTAGAAAAATATTTAAATAAATTAAACTTTAGCAATTTATCCAATATTGGACGAAGTAATAAAGTTTTTTTGACTCTTGTTGCTCTAATTATTTTATTTTTATCATATCTATCAATACCTCATACTTACAATAGAGCGGAAATTCAGAAGGAATTAGAGAATCAGTTATTAGAAAAATTTAGTTTAAATTTTAATTTTCTAAATAATTTTGATTATAATTTTTTCCCTAGACCTCATTTCGTTATAAGAGACTCTTCTATTTCGGATAACCAATTAAAAATTTCAGATATAAAAAAATTACGTATTTATGTATCTTTAGATAATCTTTTCTCTCTAGAAAATATCATTGTTAATGATGTAGTTTTGGAAAATGCAAATTTTAATTTAAATAAAAAAAATTCTTATTTTTTTATAAAGCTTCTAGATAACCAATTTTTGGACAGCACATTTACTATTAAAGATAGTAATATTTTTTTTAAAAGTAATGAAGATGAAGTTTTATTTATAAATAAGATTATAAAAATGAAATATTATTATGAACCCAAGGAATTAAAAAATATTATTTTTTCTGAAAATGAAATTTTTAATATTCCATATTCTTTCAGATCTAAAGATGATAAGGTCGCAAAAAAAATATTTTCTGTAATAAATTTTAATTTACCAAAACTTCAAATTGAAAATGAATATGATTATTCAGATAATAAAAAAAAGGGATTAATAAATTTAATTTATAGTAAAAAAAAAATACTTGCCAATTATCAAATAAACAAAAATTTTTTTGTCTTTAATTATTTTGATAAGTTAATCAATCCAAATTTTACCTATCAAGGTAAGACCTATTTCGAACCTTTTTATTCAATTTTTAGAGGCAAAGCTAATAAATTAAATTTATCTTCTTTGTTTAATTATAATTCATTTTTTATTCAATTATTTAAAACTGAAATTTTGAATAATAAAAATTTAAATATTGATCTAAGTATTAATGCCAATCAAGTTGAAAATTATCCAACTTTTGTTGATCTTTTTTTTAATACAAAAGTGCAGGAAGGTTTAATTGATATTGATAATACAAAATTTAGTTGGCTTAATTATGCTGATTTTAAAATCTCAGATAGTTTAATTTATATTAATGAAAATCAGTTAGTTTTAGACGGCAAACTATTGGTTGATATTAACAATTATAATCAAATATATAAATTTTTACAAATATCTAAAAAATTAAGACCCAAAATAGAAAAGATTGAACTTAATTTTTATTATAATTTTGATCAAGAAATAATAAATTTTAATACTGTTAAAATAAATGATCAAGTTATTAAAAAATTAGATGTTGTTCTAGACAAAATAATTTTAAAAAAGTCTAATCTTCAAAATAAGATTTATCTTAAAAATGCAATTAAAAAAGTCTTGGCTGCTTATGTTGGATAAATCATCTTTTTAGGATCAACAATATTATTATAATCCTTTTCACTTATTAATCCGGTTTTTAATGTTTCAAATTTTAAAGTTGTGTCATTTTTAAGTGCTGTTTTTGCAATTTTCGCAGCATTATCATATCCAATGTGTGGAGCTAAAGCTGTAACTAGCATAAGTGAATTATCAAGATGTTCTTGAATTTTTTTCTTATTCGGTTTTATCCCTTTAACGCAGTACATTGCAAAATTTTTAGTACTATCTGCTATCAAGTCAATTGATTGTAAGATATTATGAGCAATTAAAGGTTTAAAAACATTTAATTCGAAATGACCATGTGAGCCCGCAATAGTAATGCCGTTATGATTTCCAATCACCTTAACACAAACCATAGTAACAGCTTCACACTGGGTTGGATTCACTTTACCAGGCATTATAGATGATCCGGGCTCGTTTTCTGGTAAAATAAGCTCACCATATCCAGCTCTTGGACCAGATCCTAAAAATCTAATATCATTAGATATTTTCATTAAAGCAACCGCACAAGTATTTAAAGTTCCTGAAAAATTAACAATTGAGTCATGTGCTGCAAGCTCTGCAAATTTATTTGCTGCTGGTCTAAAAGGGATTTTTGTAAATTTAGCTATCTCTTTTACAATTTTTTTATCAAAGTTTTTTCTTGAATTAATTCCAGTTCCTACAGCTGTTCCACCTTGAGCAAGGTAAAATATTTCTTTTAAAGCATACTCTATTCTTTCGATACTTTTTTTAACCTGTGTATGATATCCAGAAAATTCTTGTCCAAGTGAAAGTGGAGTTGCGTCTTGTAAATGAGTTCTGCCAATTTTAACTATATTTTTAAATTCAGAGATTTTTTTTTTTAATTCTTTTTCTAAAATTTTTAAGTTAGGTAATAATTTTCTGATAGTTTCTTGAGCCACCGAAATATGCATTGCTGTTGGAAAAACATCATTAGTTGATTGAGATTTATTTACATGGTCATTAGGATGAACTGGTTTTTTAGATCCTTTTCTACCACCTAAAATTTCAATTGCTCGATTAGCAATCACTTCATTAACATTCATGTTAGTTTGGGTACCCGAGCCAGTTTGCCAAACTTTAAGAGGGAAGTTTTCATCCAACTTGCCTTTAATCACTTCATCAGATGCCTTGATAATTGCTTTAGATATTTTGTCATCAATAAGTCTATCTTTATTGTGAACTATTGACGCTGATCTTTTAATAATTGCAATAGATTTTATAATTGAAATATTAACTAGAATTTTACCTATATTAAAAAATTTATTAGATCTTTGAGTTGATGCACCCCAATATTTATCATTTGGGACATTAATACTTCCAATACTGTCAAATTCTTTTCTTAATTTCATTGATTAATTTATAAGTAATAAATAATTATAAGCATACATTAAATTTTAAAAAACATACAGGAGCAAAATGTCAAATTTTAATAAAGTAGGAATTTTCATGAAAACTTTCGGCCAAGAAATCAAAAATAAACCATCATTTAGTTCAGATAAAATCAATAAACTTAGGATTGATCTAATTAAAGAAGAACTAGAGGAGCTTTCAGAAGCAATGAATAATAATGATCTATTAGAAGTTGCTGATGCATTAACAGACATTTTGTATGTTGCTTATGGTGCGGGACATGCATTTGGAATAGATCTAGACAAGTGTTTTAATGAAGTTCAAAATTCTAATATGAGTAAATTAGATGAAAATGGTAAGCCAATTTATAATGATGCTGGAAAAATTATGAAAGGTCCAAAATACTTTAAGCCTGATCTTTCTAAATTTGTATCTTAAACTTCTAGTTTAAAATCAACAGCTAAAGCACTATGAGTAATGCTTCCAACCGAAACTCTATTCACACCAGTAGCTGCAATAGATTTGATAGTTTTTAAATTAATATTACCTGAAGCTTCGGTTTCGTAGTCCTTTTTAGCAATTTTAATACCTGCCTTTAAAGTTTTAATAGACATATTGTCGAATAAGACAGTATTAAATTTAAGACCCAAAATAGTTTTGAGTTGTTTTAAATTATCAACTTCAACTGTAATTTTTCTTCCTTTTTTATTTTTAATAGCCAAACAAACTAAATTTTCTATATCTGATGAAGCAATATGGTTATCTTTTATTAAAAATTCATCACTAAGATTAAATCTATGATTGGTACCTCCACCTAATTTAACTGCATATTTTTGAATAACTCTCATATTTGGAATTGTTTTACGTGTGCAACAGACTTTACATTTTTTACCAGCTAATTTTACAAATTGATTTGTTTTAGTCGCAATACCAGAGATATGAGATAAAAAATTTAAAGCAATTCTTTCTGCAATCAATATATTCTTTGCCTTACCTTCGATGGTAGCAATTAATGAACCTTTTTTTACTCGAGAACCATCCTTTTTTTTAACTATAAATTTAATTTTATTATCAACCAAAGCAAATGCATGTTTAGCAAATAGCAAACCTCCTATGATGGCATTTTGATTTGATAAAAGTTTAATCTTTATTATTTTATTACCTTTAATTAAACTAGAAGTTATATCTCCAGAGGGGTATAGGTCTTCATTTAATGCTCTCTTCACAGTATTGCGAATGAAATCTTCGCTAAGTTTTATTTTTGTCACTAGAGTTTTATCTGCCTATGGCAGCCATTCTTTCAACAGGAATTCTTGCTTTTTCAATTGTTTCTTTATCCATTATTATTTCACCAGTTTCATTTTCCAAACAATCTAAAATTTTTGGTAAAGTAATTTTTTTCATATGAGGACAAAGGTTACATGGTCTAATAAACTCTACGTTTGGATTTTCAACTTGAATATTATCACTCATTGAACATTCTGTAACCATCATAACTTTCTTAGGTTGGTTATTTTTTACATAGTCAATCATACCACCAGTTGAACCAGCGAAATCACTTGCTTTAATTACTTCAGGAGGACACTCGGGGTGTGCTATAATTTTTATTCCAGGATTTCTTTTTCTAATATCGTTAATTTCTTTTGCACTAAATTGGTCATGAACCATGCATATCCCTTTCCAGGCAATAATTTCAACGTTTGTTTGAGATGCAACATATTTTGCCAAGTAATCATCTGGTAAAAAAATAACTTTTTTAACACCAAGAGACTCAACAATTTTTACCGCATTTGCTGACGTACAGCAAATATCTGTTTCTGCTTTTACATCTGCAGAAGTATTAACATATGATACTACAGGTACACCTGGATATTTTTCTTTTAATAATCTAACATCTTTACCAGTTATAGATGATGATAACGAGCAACCTGCACTCATATCTGGAAGTAGAACTTTTTTTTCTGGACTCATCAGCTTTGAAGTTTCTGCCATGAAGTGAACTCCAGCCATAACTATTATATCAGCTTTAGTTTTTGAAGCTTCTATTGCAAGAGCCAATGAGTCAGCAGCAACATCTGCTATTCCATGATAAATCTCAGGAGTTTGGTAATTGTGAGCAAGTATAATTGCATTTTTTTCTTTTTTTAATTGATTAATTCTATGAATATAAGGAGCATGGATTGACCATTCAATCTCAGGCATAACCTTAGAAATTTTTTGATATATTGGATCTGTTGCTTTTTGGACTTCTTGTGTAAATTCCATATTAAAAGTTATCAATTTGAAACATAATTGTCATTAATTTATTATGAGACATATTGCTGTCATGCTGAAATTGGTAGACAGGCACGGTTGAGGGCTGTGTGGATCTAGTCCATGAGAGCTCAAGTCTCACCGGCTATACCAAATAAGTTAATTATTTCTAATCCATTCAGGTTTTTTGATATTAATTAGAGCATCTTTAGTATTAAAATCAGCTTTTCCTTTAAAATTTTCATCTAAATATTTAATTAAAGCAAATGGATAATCACCATCTATTAATACCTTTCCAACCTCAATTTTATTATAATAAATACTCTCACCCTCTATTAATTTACCTTTAATTAAATTTACTGGAAATAATCTTTTAGAAAGCTTATTTTTTAATTTTATTCTAGCTGTATTTTCTTGCCCAACATAACAACCTTTTTTAAAATCAATTCCATTTAATTCCTCATAATTACATTCAATTCCAAACAATTTATTTTGTAATTTATTTAAATCTCTTGGAACTATTCCAAGTTTATGGCTAAACGAATAATAGTCTTTTATATTTGAATTTTGTAGCTCAAGCTTTTTTAAAGATAAATAAAGTTTTTCTAAATTAATTATTAATCTAGCTCCTAAAAATTTATTTCTTGGATCTAAAAAAATTGGATCTTCTCTATACTTTAAGGTGAAGCCAGCATTATCTTGAACTTCATTAAATGTTAGAAATTTTTCATGACTAAAAGCAGCAACAACAAATTCATTACTAAGATTCAAAATCTCAACTTTTGATCTTAATTTATAAATACTTAGTTGCTTAAATAACCCATCAGCTTGAGATTTTTCACAATCAACTAAGTAACCAGACTTATGTTTGATTATAATAAATTCATACAAAAATTTACCTTGAGGAGACAATAAGGAAGTAAAGCAGCTATTATTTTCAGTGATCTTATTAATATCGTTACTAATTAAATTTTGTAGAAAACCTTTTGTATCTTCACCATTAAGATAAAGGATTGCCCTGTCATCTAAAATATATACATTTTTAATATTCATAATTGATTATTTGTTCTTTTTAATATAATAACTTTTTTCTTAAATGTTAGATCTTATTATTAAAAATGGTAAATGTTATATCGATGGTGAATTAAAAGATGCAGATATAGCTATTAATGATGGAAAAATTTTTCAAATTGGTCATATTTCTGAAAAAGCTAATGAAATATTAAATGCTGAAGGTCTAACAGTTTTACCGGGATGCATTGATACCCAAACTCATTTTAGAGAACCCGGTTCAACAGATACAGAAGATTTATACTCTGGAAGTAGAGCTGCAATTGCAGGAGGGATTACGAGTGTTTTTGAAATGCCAAATACTAATCCACCTACATCAACTAAGACTGAATTTGAGAGAAAATTAGATCTTGCAAAAAATAGAATGTATTGCAACTACGCTTTTTATTTTGGTGCTACAGCTGACAATGCTAATGAATTGGCTGATTTAAAAAATTTAGAAGGCTGTTGTGGAATTAAACTTTTTGCAGGATCTTCAACAGGCAATCTTTTGGTTGCTGAAGAGAAAGATATTGAAAAAGTATTTCAAAGTAGCTCAAAAGTTGTTGCAGTACACTCTGAAGATGAGGCAATATTAAATATAAATAAAAAATTAATTAAGAACGGCGATGTTCATTCACATCCTGTCTGGCGAAGTGCTGAATGTGCAATCTCATCTACTAGAAGAATAGTTAGAATTGCTGAACGATATAAGAAAAAAGCACACATTCTCCATATAACCACAAAAGAAGAAGTTGATTTTTTATCACAACATAAAGGTAACATAACATTTGAGATTACCCCACAACATTTAACAATCTATGCTCCAGATTGTTACGATAAACTTGGAACTTATGCTCAGATGAACCCGCCCTTAAGAGATAAGTCTCATTATGATAGATTGTGGTATGCAGTAAAAAATAATTTAAACGATACCGTAGGTTCTGATCACGCACCACATTTAAGAGAAAATAAAGATAAAGAATATCCCAACTCACCATCAGGGATGCCAGGGGTTCAAACTTTAATGCCGGTTATGTTAAATCATGTAAACGATGGAAAGCTTTCGCTTAATCAATTGATGAACCTTATGTGTGAAAACCCAATTAAGATTTTTGGAATTAAGAATAAAGGATTTATTAAAGAAGGGTATGATGCTGATTTTACAATTGTAGACATGAATAAAATAATTGAAATTAAAAATGAAAATATTGAAAGTAAATGTGGTTGGTCTCCTTTTGATGGATATAAATTCAAAGGTACACCCACTTCAACAATTATTGCTGGTAAAATTAAAATGAAAGACAGTAAGATTTTAGGAGACCCCGAGGGTACTCCTATAAAATTTAGCTAAATTTTGGCGAAAAACTATTTACCAGAATCACTCCAACGACAATTAAAAATAATCCAAAAATTGCTTGCCAAGCTAAAGTTTGTTTAAAAAATATATAACCAAATATTGCGATTGTAAAAATTCCAAGGCCACTCCATGTCGCGTAAACTATTGCTATAGGAAGTTTGTTGACAACAAATGTTAAAAGATAGAATGCACCAAGATAAAAAATAGATAGTGCAACTGTTGGAATTAGTTTAGTAAAGTTTTGAGATGCCGGCAATAGCATTGTTCCAGCCACTTCACAAAATATTGCACCCACAAGAAATATATAAGTCTTAACCATTGTTTAAAATTTTATGTTTAATTAAATCTTCTTTTATCTCAGATAGAATCTCAGGATCATCAATTGTAGCTGGCATTTTGTAATCTTCTTGGTCGGCTATTTTTCTGATTGTACCTCTTAAAATTTTTCCAGATCTAGTTTTGGGAAGTCTTTTAATAACAATAACCACTTTAAAGGCTGCTACAGGCCCAATAGTATCTCTTACCATCTTGATACATTCTTTAGAGATAGTATCGTTATCTTTTTTAACACCTGATTTTAAAACAATTAAGCCAATTGGTAATTGACCTTTTAATTTATCGGCAATACCTAGAACAGCACACTCAGCAACTGACTGATGTTCAGACAAAACTTCTTCTATTGCGCCTGTTGATAATCTATGACCAGCAACATTAATAATGTCATCTGTTCTAGACATGATCCAAATATAACCATCTTCATCGATATGACCTGCATCATAAGTTTCATAGTAACCTTTGTAATTAGTCATATAATTTTCCTTATAACGCTTATCTGCATTCCATAATGTTGGAAAAGTTCCAGGAGGCAAAGGTAGTTTTACTACTATATCACCCATCTCATTTGGTTTAGCCAATGTTTGATCTGGTTTCATAACCCGAACATCATAACCAGGCACCGCCTTACAAGCTGAACCATATTTCGTTTTCATCATTTCTATTCCTGTACAGTTAGAGCTAATCGCCCAACTAGTTTCAGTTTGCCACCAATGATCAATCACTGGTACTTTTAATAATTTTTCTGCCCACTTAATTGTATCTGGATCTGCTCTTTCTCCAGCTAAAAATAATGATTCAAATTTGCTTAAGTCATATTTAGAAAAAAACTTACCCTCAGGGTCTTCTTTTTTAATAGCTCTAAAAGCTGTTGGAGCAGTAAAAAGAGATTTTACTTTATAGTCTGATATAATTTTCCAAAATGCACCAGCATCAGGAGTTCCAACTGGCTTACCTTCAAATAAAACAGTAGTGCATCCTTTAAATAATGGTGCATAGACAATATAAGAGTGACCTACAATCCAACCAATATCACTTGCTGACCACCAAACGTCATCAGCATTAACATTGTAAATATTTTTCATAGTCCATTTTAGAGCAACAATGTGTCCTCCAATGTCTCTAACAATTCCTTTTGGGACGCCTGTAGTTCCTGAAGTATATAAAATATAAGCTAAATCATTAGAGTTCATTTCCACACAATCTATTTCCTTTGCATCTGAAAGTGCTTCGTTCCAGCTTATTTCTTTTGGAGCATTGAGTTCTACTACATGGTCTATTCTTTGAAATAAGATCATCTTGTCTATTTTATGTGTGGCCATTTTAACTGCAGCATCAACCAACGGTTTATACTCAACAGTTTTTCCAGGTTCAAAGCCACATGAAGCTGTGATTATCACTTTAGCTTTGCTATCATCTATTCTGCTGGCAAGTTCATTGGAAGCGAAGCCTCCAAAAACTACAGAGTGGATTGCACCAATTCTTCCACATGCTAACATTGCAATTACCGCCTCAGGTATCATGGGCATATAAATTATAACTCTATCACCTTTGTTTACCCCTTGATTTCTCAATGCTCCTGCAAACTTTGAAACTTTTTCTCTTAATTCTTTATAGGTGAACTGCTTTTTATTTCCAGTTATTGGGCTGTCATAAATTAATGCAAGCCTATCTCCACGTCCTTGATCAACATGGATATCTAAAGCATTGAAGCATGTGTTGGTAACACCATCTTCAAACCATTTATAGAATGGAGGATTAGAATTATTTAAAATTTTAGTTGGTTTTTTAAACCAAAAAATATCATTTGAAGCTTCTTGCCAAAATTTTTCAGGGTTTTTTATTGATTGATCGTAAATTTCTTTAAATTTTTCTGACATGAATTTTGATTCGCTTAGCCTTAAATTGTTGGTTTTTAGATCATAGATTGTATTTAATTTTAAAAAATAAGCAAAATCAATGTTTATTAGTGATAATTAAGTCTTCATTAATCCTAATTTATTTGCTATTTAATCACCAATCTTGGCTTAGGGTAACTTAAGTCTAGTTTATATAAACTAAAATAATAAAAACTAACTAAAGAGGGAGTTTTTTATGAAAAAACTTAAATTGTTTGCGCTTACAGCTGTGGCCCTAATGGGTGTTACGGGTGTTGCAAACGCAGAGACCGTTATGTTAGCTCAAGATGATTTCGTTGGAATTTCGTTTTGGGTAATATCTATGGGAATGTTAGCAGCGACTGCTTTCTTTTTCTTAGAAACTGGTAATGTTGCAGCAGGCTGGAGAACTTCAGTTATTGTTGCTGGTCTAGTAACTGGTATTGCGTTCATACACTACATGTATATGAGAGAAGTATGGGTAGCAACTGGTGACTCACCAACAGTTTACAGATACATTGATTGGTTAATCACTGTGCCACTACAAATGGTTGAATTTTATTTAATTCTATCAGCTGTAGGTAAAGCAAATTCAGGAATGTTCTGGAGATTGCTATTAGGTTCAGTTGTGATGCTAGTAGGTGGATATTTAGGAGAAGCTGGATACATCAACGCTACACTTGGTTTCATTATCGGTATGGCTGGTTGGATCTATATTCTTTATGAAATATTTTCAGGTGAAGCTGGTAAAGCTGCAGCAAAAAGTGGAAACAAAGCTCTTGTTACTGCTTTTGGTGCAATGAGAATGATCGTTACAGTAGGTTGGGCAATTTACCCATTAGGTTACGTATTTGGTTACCTAACAGGTGGAGTAGATGCTGAGTCTCTTAACGTAGTTTATAACTTAGCTGACTTTGTTAACAAAATTGCATTTGGTCTAGTAATTTGGGCTGCTGCAACTAGTGCAAGTGGAAAAAGATCTAAGTAGTTTTACTTAAAAAGTTTAAATTAAGGGCAGGTATAATTTTTTATACTTGCCCTTTTTTTTAATCATCATATATTTATGTATAGAAAGTATATATGATAACTATGCTTAGTTTTAAATTATGGATGTTAATTTAGACAAATGGCACAAATGCCAAGTAGATATTGAAGTCCTTAAAGAGTTATCTAAAAAATCTGATTTAAAAGGTTTTCAACATATTTCTGTTTTTTTTGGCTTATTAATTATTACTGGTACATTTGCATATTTTACTTGGGGTACCTGGTGGTCAGTATTCTGGTTTTTAATTTATGGAAATATTTATTGTTTTTCAAATGCTCTATGGCATGAGACGGGCCACAAGACTGCTTTTAAATCAAAATTATTAAATGAATTTTTTTATTACATTTCCTCTTTTATGTCTAACTTTGAACCGATAAGATGGAGATACACTCATTTTGTTCACCATGGCAATACGATGTCAACTGATAACCCTTTTGATCACGAGATAGAGTACGGTAATAATTTAAAAGAAACACCAAAAAGGTTAATAATAAATATAATTCCATTTCTAGATTTATTACTTTTTAAAAGACATATTTCATTTGAAATTATTCAGCATGCATTTGGAGTAAAAACTAGAGTAATGCTAGATAGTATTCCTGAAAATGCTCGTGCTAAGAGTGTTTTTAGCTCAAGAGTTATAGCTACTGTTTGGATATCTATAGTTTTGTGTTCAATTTTGACATTTTCATGGCTACCAATGCTTTATTTTTTACTACCACAGTTTTATGGAAAAACTTTACACAAACTTGTTGCATTTACTCAGCATGCTGGTCTTGCAAGAAACCTGAAAGATCACAGACTCACTTCAAGAGAAATGTATCTAAGTCCAATCCTAAGTTTTTTGTATTGGAAAATGGAATATCATTTAACTCACCACATGTTTCCAACTGTTCCATCATATAATCTTGATAAATTGCATTGTCATATAAAAGACCAGCTACCAAGGACTAACGATGGAATTATAGATGCTTATAGAGAAATTATCCCTACAATTATTAAACAATCTGCAGATACTGATTATTATTTGAAAAAGAGCTTACCTAAATTAGAAAATTCACAAAATAATTGACCCAGTATGTTTTTAGCCACTTGTTCTATTCATTTAGTGACCTATATATAATCCAATGGCAAAAGTAACTTATAATACTTACGATAATAAAATTCATACTGTAGATGTTCAAAATGGTCTTACGGTTATGGAGGGAGCTGTTCAAAATGATATTCCGGGTATAGATGCTGATTGTGGAGGTGGAATGGCATGTGCCACTTGTCACGTTTATGTCAAAGAAGAATGGTGGGATAAACTTCCAAATAAAGAAGACGGGGAAGAAGATATGTTAGACATGGCATATGAACCAAATAAACTTAGTAGATTAAGTTGCCAAATAATAGTTTCAGATGAATTAGATGGTTTAGTGGTTAACATTCCATCAAAGCAAGCGTAAATGATTAAAACAGATACTTTAATAATAGGAGCGGGACCGGTTGGATTATTTTGTGTTCATCAATTAGGAATAATTGGATTAAAATGTGAAGTAGTTGATAATTTAGATAAAATAGGAGGCCAGTGTATTGAGCTTTATCCAGATAAACCTATTTATGATATTCCTGCAGTGCCCGAATGTACTGGAGAAGAGTTAACCAATAACTTAATAGAGCAAATTAAAAATTTTAAAACAAACTTTCATTTGAATGAAAGAGTAGAGGAAATTAAAAAAGTTGAAAAAAAATGGATTACCAAAACAAATAAGGGAACTGAATTTGAGTCATCAAGCATAATTATAGCAGCTGGAGTAGGTTCTTTTGAGCCAAGGAAGTTTCCAACAAAAGAAATTGAAAAATATGAAGGAAAACAAATACTTTATTCAATTAAAGATAAAACAGCCCTTAAGGATAAAACAGTAGTTATTTTTGGTGGAGGAGATTCTGCTTTGGACTGGGCAATAGAGTTATCAAATACATCTAAAGTTATATTGGTTCATAGAAGAGATGATTTTAGAGGAATGCAAGCAAGCATTGATAAAGCCAATCAATTAAAAGAAGAGGGTAAAATAGAGATTTATACAAAATATCAACTAGACTCTGTTCAAGGAGAGGAAAAAGTTGAAAGTATCAACATTAAACATGATGATAAATCAGTAAAAGAAATCAAAACAGATTATGTGTTAGGTTTTTTTGGATTGATAATGCAGCTAGGACCTATTGCTGAGTGGGGCTTAAATTTAGATAAAAAAACAGTTCCTGTTAATACAGAAAGTTTTGAAACCAATAAAGAAGGGATTTTTGCGATTGGAGATATTTGTTCTTATCCTGGTAAGCTTAAATTAATCCTTTCGGGCTTTCATGAAGGTGCACTTGCTGCAAGAGGATGTTTTAAATATGCTAAGCCCGATGAAAAATATAGATTTGAATTTACAACATCTTCAAAAACAGTCAAGGATCGACTGGGAGTTAAGTAGTGATTGAGCTTTTCAGTTCAGATACTCCCAATGGTAAAAAAATAAGTATATTATTAGAAGAGATAGGTTGTGATTTTAAAGTCACAGCAATAGACTTATCGAAAGATGAACAATTTAAAACTGATTTTAAAAAAATAAGTCCATTTAGCAAAATACCAGTGATAGTAGATCATGAAAATGAAAAATCTGTATTCGAGTCTGGTGCTATTCTTATGTATTTGGCGGAAAAATTTAATAAATTTTATGATGTGAAAGATCGCAATATTATAAATCAATGGTTGATGGCTCAAATGGGAACGGTTGGACCAATGCTTGGACAACACCATCAATTTCACCATTATAATCCTGGTAAAAGTGAATTTGGCGAAGATAGATTTTTTAAAATTGCAAAAAGACTTTATGGAGAGCTTAATGAAAGATTAGCATCATCTAAATTTTTAGCAGGGACAAATTATACAATTGCAGATATCGCTACATGGCCATGGTTTGCTAGACATGAATGGCATGATATTGGTCTTAAAAATTATAAAAATTTATCAAGATGGTAT
>Ga0075445_10000150_pt1 | contig 37607 bp, 27 predicted proteins | sample CoawatmetaG02DNA_FD_72350 | JGI IMG/M metagenome (GOLD analysis project Ga0075445, IMG submission 72350) | Marine microbial communities from the West Antarctic Peninsula - Coastal water metaG029-DNA | ecosystem: Environmental > Aquatic > Marine > Coastal | place: Atlantic Ocean: West Antarctic...
GAAAAAGAAATGGATGGGAAGACTTTGATGAACAAACAAACGATACTATTATCCGTTACCTAATGGAAAAAGAAGACGCTGGAATTAAATGTTACTGATAAATAAAAAAAGAAGGATAATTTTTTTTATCTTAAATACTTAAAATTATTTTATTTTACTTAATTATAAAATGAGCGATGAACCGAATACCCTTGATTTAACTGAAGTTCCAGATAATGTAGAACAACAGGAAGAGACAGAAGTCGTTGAAGAAGTTGTTGATGATGAAGAATCTGAGGAGGAACAAGAAGAAGAAGAATCAGAAGCGGAGGAACAAGAAGAACAAGCGGAGGAACAAGAAGAACAAGGGGAGGAAGAAGAAGAACAAGCGGAGGAAGAGGTGGAACAAGAAGAACAAGCGGAACAAGAGGAGGAAGAGGAGGAACAAGTGGAAGAGGAGGAACAAGTGGAAGAGGAGGAAGAAACAGTTGAAGATGTAGAGGAGGAACAAGTGGAAGAAACAGTTGAAGATGTAGAGGAGGAACAAGCGGAGCAGCCAGAACAACCAGAGGAACAAGCGGAGCAGCCAGTTGCACCATTAGTAACTGATAATTTATGTTCTTTAAAAACCCTTGTTGATGTATTAGGGCAATGGTCGGGTGGTGAAATTAGAAGAAGAAATGTTGAAGAATTATTGAAAGAAGGTTCTGAAGTTGATGAAAACTTAGATGATCTTGAAAAAGTTGTTGAAGTCCTTCAACTTTGGATTAGAGAAGGTGCATCTACATTCAGAGAACACAATCACTTTAAAAATCTGGATGAATATACATTAGTAGGTGAATCTAGAGATTTATCAGAAGAAAAAAAGATAGAAGTTTTAAAAACACTAACTACATTAGTTGTTAATGTTTCACAAAGAAAAGTAACAAATGAAGAAATTCAAAATATTATGAATAATCTTTATTAATTTAATTTTATAATTTTATTTTTAATTTATGATTTATCAAAAAATAAATCTTTAGTTGGCAAGTAACTTAGTTGGAGTAAGCAAGACCACCCATACCCGACATGATTCTTAAGACGTTGTAGTTTACGGCGTAGACAAATACTAATCCACCGTCCTGATCGGGTAAATTGTTACCGCTAGCTCCATTTTCGTTAGCACTAGGAGAATATGCACCTGTTAACTGGGCATTATCAATACGAGAAAAATTACAAGTTCCCGATGGTTGATGTTCTTCTGGTTTGAGTGCGAAAGAGTAAACAGCAATTGAATCGGGATTATTAACTGCTCCATAACCAGTGTGATGTTCCCATACTTGAGTACGTGTGAAATATTTAAAATCTCTTTCTTTAAAACGATCGTGACCATTCAATTTTAATTGCCAGTTACCTGATATATTTTGTTCGGTAAAAAAAGCCGCGCGAGTACTTCCCATTGCAGTAATACCGGTATCTGTTCTCGCCGAACCGTTTGCCAAACCAACGCCGGATAGGCTACTAATTCCACCGGTCCAAATTAATTCTTTAACAGGGTGATTAAAATTTAAATCAAGGGTAGCTGATCCGGCAGCGGTCCCTGAAAAACTTGAGAATTGTAATTGTTCAATTAAATATTCATGTGAAACTTGAGCGAATCTACGTCTTTCATCGGTATCAAGGTAGATATAATCACACCATAAATCAAAGGATTTTGTAGGGGTACTTGGGGCTGTTGTGTCGCTATTTCCAAAATCGTCATCATCATTACCCAAAACTAATCTACTAAGCTCTTCAAAGGTTATCTTTACCTTAACTTCATGGTATTGAAGTGCAATTAAGGGTAAAGCAAGTCCAGGATTGCGACAAAACCAGAATAGTAAAGGTACCCAAATTTTACCAGTGATCTGCGTGGCAACCGTAGTAGAATCCCAAGCGGGCGCATTTACAGAATCAGTATCCGCAGAAGTAGCGTCTGTATTTACTCCTAACCCATTACCAGTCATCTTATTGTATAAAGTTCCAGTAGAACCACTTGGGTTAAATTCTGTTAACTGAGAATAAACAGAGTGCCAGTGACCATAATGCTTATCAATTCTCTGTCCACCAATTTCTAATTCACATTCTTTCATTAAACGACTACCGTAGTTTGCTACTAATTCACATTCCTGACTAGCATTGGTCGCTAATTCGTGTTCCAAATACATTCTGTAGAGTAAATCACCATTTCTTGAAATGGTTGCCGAAACATCATTACCGAAATCAGCAGTTCCGTTGAAGGTCTGTTCAATTGATTCCATGGAAAAGTTCGTGTGTCTGCGGTAGACAACCTTGAAAAAAGTAATTTGTGGGTTACCTGTAAGGTAGATGTCCTGAGCTCCGTAAGCGACAAGTTGCATTAATCCTCCTCCCATTGTTTTTTATACTTATAGCATAGAAAAAAATTTAAATTTTTAACATAAAGAATTATTTTAAATTCTTTAAAAATTGATAAGATTTTATAAAAATAGATTAATTATTTATAATTTAATTACTGTAAGCTAAGCCACCCATACCCGACATGATACGGAGGACGTTGTAGTTGACGGCGAAGATAGTAAGTACTGTAGCCGACCCCGTCAAAACCAATTGTGCATTGTCAATACGAGAAAAGTTACAGGTTCCAGATGGTTGGTGTTCTTCCGGTTTGAGTGCGAAAGAGTAAACACCAATAGAATCATTATGCTGACCAGCGCCACCGGTGGCGTTGTCAGAATTCAATCCACCGGGACCGGAGTGATGTTCCCACACTTGAGTTCTGGTGAAATATCTGTAATCACGGGCGGCAAAACGATCGTGTCCATTTAGTTTTAATTGAACTGTACCGGTCCCTACGGATGCGACAGTTTTGTCTGCTACCTGGAAGTTTGTAGTATCGTTAGTTGTACCAGTCCATATTAATTCTTTAACGGGGTGATTAAAATTAAGATCATTAGAACCAGCACCAGTCGTAACAGATTGTTCTTGAACTTGTTCAATAAGGTATTCGTGTGAAACCTGAGCAAAACGACGGCGTTCATCGGTGTCAAGGTAGATGTAATCACACCATAATTTTTGTTCATTAACAGTAGCATATATTGTATTGACTAATTGATTTAATATAACTTTAACTTCGTGATATTGAAGGGCAATTAAAGGTAGAGCAAGACCTGGGTTGCGACAAAACCAGAATTGTAATGGGATAAAATGACGACAAGCGCCGGTCTTAAATTCGACGCCACCCATTCCACTCATTTTTTGAAATGTAGTACAAGTAACGCCATCTGTTTGACCGACATGACCAGTTGGATTCGGTTGTGTTAATTCGGCAAATACTTCCATGAATAAACCAGTTTGTTTGTCAATCTTCTGACCACCAATTTCTAATTCAACATCAGTAATCATAGCTGCTCCGGGATTATTGACGGCGGACGTGGTGTCCGAAGCATCAACTTCAATATACATTCTGTAGACTAAATCACCATTACGCGAAATAGTTGCCGTGCAACGTCCGTCTGTGGTGGAAGATCCATTCCATGTCTGTTCGATGGCTTCCATCGAGAAGTTAGTGTGTCTGCGGTAGACAACCTTAAAGAAAGTGATTTGTGGGTTACCCGTAAGGTAGATATCCTGAGCTCCGTAAGCGACAAGTTGCATTAATCCTCCTCCCATTGTTTTTTATACTTATAGCATAGAAAAAAATTTCAGAAAAATACGTAAATTAAATAAATTCTTAAATTTATTTATTTTTAAAAAAATAATTTATGAAAAGATAATTATTTTATTTTAATTTAGGTTAATTAATTGGAGTACGCTAAACCACCCATACCAGACATGATTCTTAAGACATTGTAGTTAACAGCGTAGATGTTTTCCGAGGAAGTTGGAGCAGTGCCCCCACCCGAGAAATCTAATTTGGCGTTGTCGATTCTGGAGAAGTTACAGGTTCCAGATGGCTGGTGCTCTTCGGGTTTGAGGCCGAAGGAGTAGACGTTGATCTTCTTGTCCAACTTGGAAGTGCGGGCGGAGGAGGACAGGGTGCCATCTGGTTTTAATATCGAGAATCCAGATATAGTGACATCATTTTGATAACTGGCAACAAGATCAGAGGTACCGCCTAAACTGACAATGGGTCTATCAAAAAATACAGCTTTTGCGTTCGCGCTAAGTTCGTCCTGACCATCATTGCCCGTGGCAGATACAGCTAATACTCGTGCAATAATAGATGTCTCGTTATTTAAACCGAGACCTGTACCGTTAAGCCGTATTATCTTATTTATAGCTGCGGAATATACATCAGCAACACCCGTTAGAAAGATAGCACAATATTTGTTATCAGCGGCAGAAGTGGTTTGAGCCGCATTGTCGGCTAAACTATTAAATTTAATTGAGTTGTCCAGCGTCTCGGACGATGCTTTGTCACAATTAGCTACATAAAATTTACCAGTTGCAGGATCTTCCAGAGTCGTACCTGTACCAAGAGAAGCATTCAACTCTGTGATGGCCGCCGCAGTTTCAGCTGCAACCGCGGCGGTTTCAGTTTCAACGTCAACGTAATTACTAGTAAGCTGAGCAGCTGACGGAAGGTTCTGTCTCGGAATAGCAGTGTGGTAATCAAATGGCTGTCTGAGCTGGAAATATTCAGATTCTTGAGCAGAGAAACGATCATGACCATTTAACTTAAGCTGAGCTTTTCTATATCCAGATGAAGCTTGGGAAGTCCAAATTAATTCCTTAACAGGGTGGTTGAAGTTCAATTTTTCAGAATCAGTCCCACCTAAGGTTTGCTTCTGTATCTGTTCAATTAAGTATTCGTGTGAAACTTGAGCGAAACGACGGCGTTCATCGGTGTCAAGGTAGATGTAGTCGCACAATACTTTGGCGTCGGATGAAACGCCTTGTGCCGTGCCTGCTCCCCAAGTAAACTTAAGTTTAACTTCGTGGTACTGAAGGGCAATCAATGGTAGTGCAAGACCTGGATTACGGCAGAACCAGAAATTCAAAGGATACTGAGTCATTAATGGACCAGTACTATCAGCCGTTCCAGCCGTCCCTATATCCCCTATCATAGATTTAAGACCGATCGCTTTTGATTCATCAGTTGATAATTCATTCCAAATCTGGTTCCATTCAGCATAATGACGATCAATGCGTTGACCACCAATTTCAAGTTCAACTTCCGAAACAAGTTCGGATCCATTAGTTGCTGCGGCTGTGTTTGTAACATAAACTTTGTGAACTAAATCACCATTACGCGAAATAGTTACTGATCCAGATCCACCTCCGACAACACCTCCGTTAATAGTCTGTTCGATGGTTTCCATCGAGAAGTTAGTGTGTCTGCGATAGACAACCTTAAAGAAAGTGATCTGTGGATTACCCGTAAGGTAGATGTCCTGAGCTCCGTAAGCGACAAGTTGCATTAATCCTCCTCCCATTGTTTTTTATACTTATAGCATAGAAAAAAATTTCAGAAAAATACGTAATTTAATTTATTTATTTTTTGAAAAAATACTTAAAATTTCAATAATTTAGATCGCGTATGCCAAACCTCCCATCCCCGACATTATCCTTAAAACATTGTAATTTACAGCATAAACATTACTTATCGTCCCTGCGTTATCTAATAAAAACTTTGCCGATTCAATCCTTGAAAAATTACAAGAACCACTTGGTTGATGTTCTTCGGGTGATAAAGCAAATGAATATACAAATATATCTCTAGCTAATTGAGAACATTTTGATTTTGGATTTTGTAATCTCCCAATAATTGAAATACTCACTAAATCATCATTTGCTGTCCCAACTATAAAATTACTTGAAATCGCATCTTGGTCATCTTCAATTACTAAACCAATATTCCAACCATTTGTTTGAGAAGCAACAGATGAAACTTGGGCTGTTATATTTCTTTGTCTGGCAGCGGTTGATTCATCTGTATCTTTAATTTCAATCCTTAATAAATCACCCACTTTTGGGAAATTACTTGAATCTACAGAAGGAATAAAATTTGTTCCAATCAAAAAATTAAATGTTGTTTTTGTTCCCGATGTTGAACCAACTGTATTATGTAGTGTTGTTACATCTGTTCCAGTAGCTGTTCCGGCATCCCGATATGTTATTACAATTGGTTGAATCATTTCAATTGTATCTTTTTCTTTGATATTGTACCCAGGAACCGCTGTATGATGAATCAAAGGTTGTTTTATTTGGAAATATTCCTTATCTTGATACGCAAAGCGATCATGGCCATTAATTTCAATTTTCATTTTTTGAGTAATAATTGTACTGCTTTCGGTTGTACTTGTTGGAACGGTCCAAATTAATTCTTTAATTGGATGATCAAAATTTAATTTAAAAACATCTCTTGAACTTCCTTCTTCTTGAATTTGTAATTGTTCGATTAAATATTCATGCGAAACTTGTGCAAATCTTCTACGTTCATCTGTATCAAGATAAATATAGTCGCACCATACCTCAACTTTTGGGGTTACCGCCGCTGCTCCAGAACGACTTATTCCGTCAGCTGCGGCGCCACTCCCCCAATTGAATTTTAATTTTACATCATGATATTGCAATGCGATTAATGGTAATGCTAACCCAATATTTCTACAAAACCAAAACTGTAGTGGATACATGATAGATTGTTGTGATGTTCCACCCGCTGAAGCTAATCCACCCGTAACAAGTGGATTCTTGAATCCACCTGTTAAATATTTAAATCCATCGCATTTTGAATCGGGTGTAGTTAATTCTGTCCATATCTGATTCCATTCACGATATTGCTTATCCATGCGTTGACCCCCTATTTCAATTTCAACATCTTCAACTAAATAATCTCCATTTAAACCAGATATCATATCTTGGTCTGCTTTAACATATATTTGCGACAATAAATCTCCATTTCTAGAGATAATGACGGACCCCGCTGTAACATATGTGTCCGATACAGTTGAAGAACCATTGATAGTTTGTGGAATGCATTCCATAGAGAAATTGGTGTGTCTACGATAAACGATTTTAAAAAATGTAATTTGTGGATTACCGGTTAAATATATATCTTGGGCACCATACGCAACCAATTGTAATAAACCTCCTCCCATAATTATAATATTAATAACATATAAATAATAACCATCAATTATACGAAAATTATCGAAAAATAAATTCTTAACAAATACAAGAAGTACAAGAAGTACAAGATGGATATATCAAACACGTCATTTACTACCGCGATTGGTAATAGTAGCAATAGTAGCAATAGTAGCAATAGTAGTGAAAGCATTGGTGGGATTATTAATGAGACATTAGAAGAATATAATCATTTCGATGTTCGTGATTATATGGATTATGAAAAAATAAGAGGATTATTAATCAATAACCCTACAGAAATGTCATTATTAGAAGTGACATGTATTTTGATTAATAATCAGATGAATGAAAAAAAAAGATAATTTATAAATAGAAATGAAATCGTTAATTAGATGTAGTCTTTGAATATTAGCTGTGTTTCCTCATCTGATTTTTCAAGGTCAAGGACTTGTTTTACTGGATTCATGATTTGATTTGAAATATAAAACTTATAATCAATCCCAATCTTATTTTCATCCATAAAATCAGGATGTTCAATTCGATCTCCCTGAAGAACCTTTTTATCTCTTGGTTTTCCTTTTCTTGCACCACTTTTATAAAGATTATTAAAATCATAAAGCATATCTTTCGGTAATACACGATACATAAATGGGATACGATCATTTGGTTTTGGTTTATTACCTGGGTTTCGTTCTGCCATACGATCTGCGAGAACTTTATGTGCGATACCTTCTGGATTTTTGTAATAGCCACTTAATGATTTTGTGATAATAAACATCGATTTATCAATTTTTTCATCCATAATTTCTTTGAGTGTATTCCTTAACCAATGAATTGCTTTATCAACACTTTTTTGATGCATAATAATTTCAATTACATTCCCAAATACATATTTAACAATCGCCGCATTATCCCTTCGTTTCATAACAATGCCCATGGATGTTCTTTCTTTAAGATTTTCAGCAGAAAGTTCATATTTGTCTCCTGTATATCTTTTCTTTGAAATCAGAATAAATGGAAAGAATGTTTTTTCATATTCTAGATCTTGGGGTTTGTGGAGCATATTATCTGTGATCCATTTACCAGCTTTTACGCCACAATCGATACAATATTGAAGGGCTTCTTTGCCTTCGAGTAAAACCCCTGTATCTTTATGTTTTCTAGAGAATTTTACAAAAACTGAATCTGTATCACCATAGACAATTTCAGGAGGATGGTAGCCTTTTTCTTTCGCCCACTGTGTAACACCATTACTTGCATCATCAATCCTTTCTCTTCCAATCGAGGTGGTGCACGCGGCAATCTTTTTAAAACAGATACTGCTTGTTTTTGCACCCATTTGACCATAGACAGAATTTGCACTCACTTTATAAGCAAGCTGTAGACCATCAAGGACTTTTTTCTTATCTTCATTATCCGTTTGTTTGATTCTTGTCCTTGTTTCTTTTCTTTGGTCCAAGAGTGTTTGAAGGATCGTGGGGATGATCCCTTTTTTACTTCCTTGAATATGTTTTGCAAAATAGCAGGTTGTTTGAGTCTCTTCTTTTATTTTGTTTAATGTTTTACCTTTCATTTGATAACTATAATCGTCGTATGAAATAATATGATGGGGTATATTTTGGACCCATTCATATTTTTCGGGATTGTTATCAATATCTTCTTGTGTACACATGAAAGTTTCATGTGATAGATTTTTTTCAATGATTGAACTCGGATAAAGTGATGCATAATCTAGTACCGAAACGGGATCATCTAAATAAATTCCTGGAGTTGGGTCAAGGACAATCGCACCTTCAAATCCATCATTAATACTATTGGTGTCAAAATTTTTAAGTGTCGGTATCCGTGTATTTAGTTTAGCGCATTCTTTGACAACCAGCGATGTAATTTTGATACCCTGTCCTCTCAAGAAAATATATGAAAGAGGGACACTTGATACATTTGCCATACCCATATTATTGGGGACAATATCTAATAGTTGGAGTAGATGGATACATAATTCACAATCCATAATACAATATTTTGCAATTTTAGCACGTCCACTTGACCCACCGTTTTTATGAAAATCAAAAATTTGTTGAGGGGATACATCATCCTTTGCTAAACACCATTCATAATATATAAGATCTTTAAGATATTTTTTAAGATTAAATAATCCTTTGATTAATATCTTTTTAAACTTATTATCACCTAAAAACATAATTTTAAATTTTTTGTTGTTCCCATACTTAACTGTCCCATATTTAGTATGAAGATTGATAGTAATATAATCCCCGACTTTAAGATTGCCTAAATTGGTAGTCTTTAGAATCGTACGGTTATCCGACATTACGAATTTTTTTATAATTTTTCCTTTCATAAAATGAGCGGAAACATTATCAAGTTTATAGGAATCAAGTGAATGTCCTTTTTGAATTTCTTTTTGGATATCAAAGATAACTCTCCCATCCATTGAAATATAATTTAAAATATTATCTCCTAATCCCGATGAAGAGAGTTCTTTTTTAACAACTTGACAACGTTTATCCCAATGGTTATTATAATATTTCATCGTTGTTTTTGGAGATGATAATGATGTTTTTGTAAAGTCAACAATACGATCTGAATCTTTATTTCTCATCAATCTCCCAATACGATAAAAGTCATTTTTTGGACATTTGTAATCATGATATCTGCCACATTTTTCATTACATGGGAAAAGATAATCTACACGTTTATTGATATAATCAAAATCAAAACCAAAGATATTATAACCCGTAATAAGATCTGGATTATGATAGAGTATTAAATCTTTCCATTTCAAAAGAAGCTCTTTTTCTGTTTTACATGGATACACATTTGCATTTGGGATATCATCGCAAATTTTTTCATCTGGTTTATCTTCATTACCAATAACGACAATCGTTCTATCATGGCATTCTTTATTACCATATTTGTGAAATACTGTGCCTATTTGAATGATTGGATCTCCTTTAATAATAATATTCACCCCTTTCTCATTTTTAAGATTATTAAGTTGTTTTGTTAATTCATTAATTGCTTTTTCTCTTGATTTACTATTACTTTTTGAGCTATCAAACATTTCAAAGAAAGATTCATTAAGAGATATTTCAAATGATTTTAGAGAATATTCTGTATAGATGCCATTTGCTGTATAGATTGATTGAATATCTTCTGAACCTCCATTAAAACATTCTTTGACCCACTTAATAACGTGTTTTTTCTTAAAATCATATGAAACAAGGTTAAGACTATGTCTAAAATAAGATTCATGAATATCAATCGCTGATTTCTTAAAATCTTTTTTGGGATTTGGAAAATCTCCATGAGATGAATCACATTCAATATCAAAAGAGGCTGTTATAAATCCAGCAGTACTGTCTGATTTATATGCTTCTATGCATCTTATTGGTAGATTATTGATTTCAATATCAACATTGAAGGATTGTTGATCTTCAGCTTGTATAAAACTTGTATTCATTTCAATTTTGACCCATCCACATGGATCAATATTTTTACTATGTAGAAACCTTAACATCGGATGCACTTTTGATTCATAAAGGTTTGCTACACAATCGCAATTATGTTCTTGTTGAAACCAATCTTTTATTTTAGAATCACACGATTTTATAATTGGGTCTCCATCTTTTGTTTTCCCCAGAATAATTTTACTGCTATTGATGATTTTAATATTTTCTTTATAAAAGTTTTGAATCGCATTGATGCATTTTCTCATATCTCCGTAGCTTTCGAACGATAATTTTGCAAAACGGAATGTTTTTGTTTTTTCACAGTGATCATCGTAATTAAAACCATAAAAATTATAAGACTGTTTCGTTTCCAATAATTCTTCAATAAAATTACCTTTCCAAGAATTTTTACTTGTACTATGCCAACCTTGAATAAAGTTTTTCACCATTTTAAGAAAAGAACGAACGATTGTATTTCCCCAGTTATCTGGGATTCTCATATAAAAGTATGGTTTGAATCCAACGACATTACAGACTATATTTTTATCATCATCCGTTTTCCCATAAAACGTTATCACGAATTCTTTATCCCAATAATTTTCACCCGAAGGAAGATCGTCGGGTAATATTTCTATGATTTGAAATATACATTTTACCATTTATATATATACTTATTAGTTGTTAGTTTAAGTAATGAAAAAAAAAATCAAATTTTAATATAGGAATATATATATATATATAATAAATACTTTATGGAAGAGTTCCTTGTATTTTTTTTAGGTATTTTCGTGTTTTTTACAGTGATTAATAAAGTCTATAAAAAGGGTGATATAATCACTGTGAAATCTTCTTTTGATCAACAAAATTATATTGTTCGTAAACTCCCAGATGCAAAAGATGCAGCAAATAAATTAGCACAAATAAACAAAAAAATATTAAAGATAATTTCTTCTGTTGACCGTTCAAAACCGGGTTCGAAAGATTTAATAAATAAGTATAACCCCCATACTTTATCCGAAACAATGCCTGGATCAAAATATACTTCTTATTCTGTTAACAAAGGAGAAAAAATATCTATCTGCATACGTAAAGTTGACGATAGTTTTATCGATGATAATACTGTTATATTTGTTGTAATACACGAGTTATCTCACATAATGACCCATGAAGTTGGTCATACACCTTTATTTTGGGATAATATGAAATATTTATTAGAAGTTGGAGAGAGAGTGGGGATATACACCCCTGTTAATTATAATAAAACACCCGAAATGTATTGTGGGATGGAGATTAATACAACTCCGTATGAATTTAATTAATAATAATTTTATTGTTTATATTTATATATTATATAATGGATGGTTTTTGTAATGTTTTTTTAAAAAAAAGATTTATAAAATGTATCTCTAAAAGCACCGATACATGTTATTTATTTACGGGTAATATCCCAATGATTAAATCAATTATAAACAAAATAAAAAAAAATGTTAAAAATGAAACTGATTATTTTGAAAAAATTTCAGATGAAGAAATTGAGACGCTTTTTGATTATCTCGGGGGTTACGAAGAATATGTTGATATCGATGAAAAAAAGAAGAATATTATTCATCTTATGTTTTTAAACAAATACAAAGGTGAAAAATTAGTATTTGTGAATCAAAGTATTAATGAAGACGATACAAATGAAATGATAATAAATAAAATAATCCATAATTGTTATAAAAAAATAATCACTTTACCCTATTTATATGCATGGTATGAAAATGACAAATCAAAAAAAATACCACTTAATTTTGAATACGATGAAAAGAATATCGAATATTTAGATTTTTATGGTAAAGTACCAAAAAAATGTATTGATACAAGCATGATTGACACGGTTGGTAATAAGATACCCAAACAATACCGAAATAAAAACTTAATTCTTTATGAAAAAGAAAACAATGTAGATCAAGTTATTTACTTTGTATCGCTCGAAGAATATTTAGAAAAGAATGATATGTTTAATGAATTAATAAAATTTACGGAAGAAGAAATTAAACAAAAGAATGAATTAAAATCATTTTTGAACGGATTGGTGTTTAAATATTGGCCCGAACTTTCTATCGCCGATATATTATTTTATAATGAGAGTTCTTCATTTGAAATAAGAAAAGCATTATATGAAAAACAAAAAACACTTTCTGAAATTAATAATAGGGGATCTTATATTATTGAATCAGAATTTTTATCAAAAAATGTAAATGAAAAGATAAAATGTGGAAATTATTCACTCACTATGATGCGTGCAACTAAATTAATGAAAATAGATAATACAGTCCATTTATCAAAAATATTTACAGATTTTAATTTAAAAAATGAAATCCCTTTCATAAAACTACTTTTAAATTCACACGACGATGCATTTTATAAAGTTTATGAAAATTCATTGATGTACGAGGGTACAGATAAATCAACTGAAAAACATGTTACAAAAAATCTTTGTAAAGATTGGTCTGATGGTTATAACATACAAACTGAATATGGATTTAATTATTTGCATTCGGGAAATATAATTATGATAAAAATATACAATATAGAAATTGATATATATGGGACATTAATTATTCATTTAAATGGTGATATTGAGATTATTGTAGAACATAATGGTAAAGAAATTAAAGAAAAAGATATATTAATAATCATCCATGATTGTAATGTTGTTATTTCAGAAATAAATCTAAAACAGTTTTATGCATTTGAACCCTTAAATACGCTTGATGGAGATTTATTTTCTAATATTCATTCTGAAACAACCATTGATTTTTTAAATAGTGGGATCATGTTTAAAAAAGAAGATTTTGAGGATAAAAATAGAAAAACCTTTCCAAATTGGAATCAATTTTTAGGTACATTCATTCAAAATTTCCCAATGTATTTCCGTGTAAAGTCATTTGAAGAAACTGAAATAGAATCTCAAATAATTGGTAGATATAATCGTGTTGATAATTATTCAAATATTTCAACGATACAATCCGCTATTTCTGCATATAAAAATATATTTGAAGACCCAGAAATTATTATACAAAAACTCGCGAAAGATTACAGTAAAGACCCAGACTATATCCGTAAAGAATATGAAACATGGGAAGAATTAATAAGTATGAAGGAGGGCATACAGAGAAAATCAACAATTATCAACGAAAGTGGTTCAGAAATCAAAATATGGATCAATCAAAAAGAAGATCTCTTAATAGAACTCCAAAATATGAAATCATTTCAAGAACAACGGCGTATATTAATATTTCTAAAAACAATGATGCATTTATATCGTTCTTATATTGTCGACCGAAAGGGTACGATTCAACGGAGATTATTTGAAAAAGTGGACGAATATATGAATAATCTATATGAAGAAGATACGATGGAGGAAAAATTAGAAATAGATACGGTGGGTGTTGCAGATGGTTATATAGACGATGAAGACGATGAAGATGATTTAGATGCTTTATTAGAAAACATCGAAGATGAAAAAGACGACCTTGATGCTTTACTAGATGATGATGACGACGATGAAATAGATTTCGATCAATTGGGTGGTATGCATGATTCGGACGGTTATTATGAAACAAAAAGTTATTTTTTAAAACGTCTCAAGGAATACGACAATGATTTATTTAAGTTTAAAAGTAAGAAAAAACAAGCTTCTGGTGTTGCTTATGGATATCCTAAATTATGTGGAGCGACAGATGATAGACAACCTATCGCAGTTACAGATGAAGAATTGGATCGCATAGATAATTCATATGATGAAGGTTCGGGGAGAGAATCTTATTCTCATGCGATATCTGTCCCACGCCGTCCCAAAAACGTTCAATATATTTGTCCAAAATATTGGGATATATCCAAGAGTTTGAGTATTCGCCCAGATGCGGTTAATAAAAAACAAATTGTCCCTACTAAAGATAAGGGGCGTACAAAAAAATCGATTTTAGAAAGGAGGGCAATCTATTGGACGGATGCAAACGAAGTTAAATACTATGTCCCAGATATTAGCGAGGATAGCAAACTTCTACATCCAAATGGATATGGATTACCGTGTTGTTTCAATGCTTCGAAAATGATTAAAGGAGATCCAGAAAAAAGAAGGAAAAAAAAAGAAGATATTATTGGAGAAGGATACATATCAAATAAAGACCCTACTAATAAAGATAAATATGCCCATTTACATCCATTTTTGATGAAATATTTTAATCAAAGCGAAAAAACATTTTCAAAGAAAAAAGATCATGGATTTTTGCGGAAAGGTGTCAATCAAAATGATAATGATTATACATTTACAACATCGCCCTTCTTACAAAGTTATTTTAAAATTTTAACAAAAGATAATATTTCGGAAGATAAATTTATCCAAATTATTCAAGAAAAACTAACAAAAAATTTAAACAAGTTTCAAAAATGTCCGATAATCCATCAAAAGTTTAGGAAAAATATCCGTAAAATAACAAATGAAGATAAAGAATTTATTGAAATCGTCCTTGAATTAAAAGAAACAAAAAAAGATTTTTCTGAAAAAACAGTATTGATGCTAAAAAACGAAATTAAAACGGGTGTTTTTAAATCAAACGAAACATGTTATCTTTATCAATTAATATTATCGTTAAAGAACTATCTTGATTATTTAAAAAGCGACGAAAATAGAAATGATACATATATATTACCGCTTTTACTTATGTTGGACGATATCAATATTGTTATTTTTGAAAATATAAATGATGAAATTAAGATCAAAATAACAGATTATGCAAATACGGATAAAATAGGATTTATCTATAAGAATGGAAATTTTTATGAACCTATATTATACCGTTATTACGACAATATTAATAAAGAAATTATAGAGACATATTTATTTACACCCGATATGTATCAAAATAATCATTATGAAATAATTATAAAAAACATACTTTCGAAAATTAAATCCTATAAACAAGAGTTTGATTTTTCGGTTTATGAAACGATTATCAAAGCAAATGATGATAGTATTCAAAAATTATTCATTGATAATTATTCAAATGTAACATATTTAATTACTAAAAAACATAATATTATACCAATAGAACCAAGACCAATACCCAAAAATAAAAACTATCCATGCATATACAGTTTTATCATACTTAGTGATATTAAAATGGGGATGAAAGTATCGTTTGGGCCAAACAAAAAAATGATGGGTAAAGTTGAGCGTCTGCCCTTTGGAAAAAATGGTAGAGAACAAATTGGAATTATTTCATCGGATGGGAAAAAATATAATCCTGTTTGTACGTCTGTTTGCTTTTTAGATGGTGATGTTTGTATGGAGTTATTACCTTCTTATAAGAAAGCAATTAAATATTTATCATTATTTGAGGATATATATAAACCCATATCCGTTATAAAATCAAATGATGGATTGATAAATACGATTATAATGTCAAATGATACATATTTGCCAATTATAGAAGAAAAAATATCAACAAGTTATGAAAAGATAAAATCAGATGCATATTTTGAAATTGAAAAAGAGTTATGTACAATAAACAATTACGATGATGAAAGAAAAATGTTTATCAATATGAAAAATTACGAAGATTATATCTTAAAGCTTGGGATACACCATATACTTTCGATGATAGAAAAAACAAGTATTTCTATAAAAGGGTATATTAAAGATGAAGAAAGTTTCTACTATCAACTTAATGAAAAAATGCATTTCACAGTTTTAAAAGAAAATGAAATAGATTATATTAAAAAATTAGATAAAGTCGATCATCTTTATAGTAAGTTTGATGAAAATTATAGTATCGACGGGGAGATAATATCCATGGATAAGAAAAATGAAATGATAGAATTAATTATTAAGATTGAGTTAGTCGATCAAATAAAGTTTGTATTGGGTGATCCAATTATGATAGAATCTCACAAGAAACTCCGAATATATGAAATATTAGAGCCCCATATCGATGATTTATTCTATATTCTAAAAGAAAAAGATTATCAAAAACACGAATTAGATCGTTTTATAACATTATGTAATGATAAAAATCAATTATGTAATTACCCGTGTAAAAAAGATTCTAAAAAATGTAAATTATACGTTAGAGAAAAAGATACAAATGATAATTTAATGGTTGAAAGAATAAAGTGGACATTTATTGAAAAATTATTGATTTTTGGGATTGAAAATAAAGAAAAGATAATTGAAGAAAGGATCAGTGTGCATGAATTAGTTAATTCAACAAACTTCCATGAAATATTTTTCACATTTTCGGAATACAAAAATGATATTTTAAATGAAATATTTACAAAAAAGAGCAAATATATTATGAAACAAAGCGAAAATAATATCATAAAGAAGAGAAATACCGTTATGAAAAAACTAGATACAATCCCCTTTTACATACAAAAGTTATTTGGGAGTGGTTCAAGCGTTGTATTTAATTTAACAAAGGAAAACAATGATTTTATAACACTTGAGAAAGCATTTTCTGAAGCAAAAATACAACTTGATGCAGAAACCTTAAAAAGAAAATTACTCGATGAAATTGAAAGTACTAAAAATATTAACATACTTGAGAAATATAAAGAAAATTATCAAAGTATTAGTGATTTAATACAGAATGTTAAAAAAACTAATTATCGTATTGAACGATATGATTTAGAATTGATACTTGAAAATCTATCTGAAAAAGAAGATATTAAAATAGGAATTATTTTTATGAGTTCAAAATACAATGCGCAGAAAAAACATAAAATTACATTTCACTCCACAAACAACCTAGATGAAGAAGATATAGAAAGTGTCCCTATAATACCATTATATCATGTTCAACATGAAAATGAGTTTGTGATAGCAAATATATTGGTTAAAATGGGAGATGAATTAAACTATCATAGTACTATTGGCGATTTATATGATATTAATAAACTGCATAAACAATGGGTTAAGTTATAAACAATGGGTTAAGTTATAAACAAAAAATGATTTTTATCTCAATATTTTTATAATTTTTATTTTAATATGGATGATATTTTAAAATATCCAACATTTAATATTTTAAAAAATTACATAGTAAATGATCCTATCTGTGATTGGTTTGAATTAAATAATCAAACCTATGAAAAAGATAAAATAACACACTATGTTACGTTTATTAAAAGAGAGGCATCAATCTACAAAAATAAGATCCTCCGTAAAATTAAAGAATTATCTCAAATAAATGTCCCTTTAAATCCAACATTCAATCAAACAAAAGAGCTAATTTATAATAATTCACAATTAATATTACAAGGTGTATTGCTTAATAAAAATAATATTTATGTATCATGTGATATTATTATAACATACGGTTTATTTAAGAAATTATTTCCAAAAATAAGCAACATACCATTGCATTTATATTGTAAAACCGATACAGATTATTTATTGATTGATCTATGTTATAATACATTTCATTTTAAAATAGATTTAAAAGAAATTCAGAATGAAAGTTATATTTTTTATAGAAAGTGTCATATTTACGCATTCTACGAAGTTTTTTATGAATTAACAGACAATAAAGCGATCCCTTTATTAATGGGAAAAGAATATTATTATAAGAATACATTATTACCAAAAAAAGAATTTATTGCGAAAGTAACGGTAGATGAAAAGATAAAAAGGATATACAAAAATAGTATTAAATGGATCACATATTTGAAAAAAAACCATAATTTACTTCATATTTTACCGAAACCAAATAGTTATGAATTATATCCTAATATGAATTACACAAATACCGAATGGGAAAATGAAAAAATGAAACTTGCAACCACGATAAAAGAAATAACTTTAGTATGGAATATTTCGTATGAAGAAAGATGTAACTGTTTGGAAAAAGGAATCGAATGTTGGGATGATCCACTACTACTCAAAGAATTAAAAGAATCAAAAAAGAAAAGCATCCAAGAAAGAATGATCCATATGAATCAACAAAACGATGTTTTAATTTACCCACGAAAAAATATTTCTCAAAGTTTGAAAAATTCTCTTCAAAAAACAAACGCCGATATTTATTTTGACATTGAAAGTTTTTTATCTTTTGACGAAAAACAAAATCTATTTACAAACGTAGTTAAACAAGAAGAACCTGTGATTGGAATTATTGGATTTATTCATAATGAAACATTTTATGATATTACCATCAATGATTTTACAAAAAAAGATGAAGAAAGAATGATAAAACAATTTTCTTCTTACTTATCTAAAATATCAGCGCGTAAAATTGTAAATATTTATCATTGGGGGAATGCAGAAAATAATTATTTCAAATATATTCATAAAGAATACCCTACTATTTATTTCCCGAAGTATAATTTAATTAATGTTTTGGATCATTTTCGTATGGAACCCATCATTGTCCAGGGAGTTTTTAAGTTTGGTTTGAAATCAATCGGGAAAGCGTTGTATAATCATAATTTGATAAAAACAACATGGGATGAAAATGATAGTGGATTAGATGTAATGATTCAATTTAAAGAATTATGTAAAACAAAAAATAAAAATATCCCATTAAAACGTTGTCTTAAAATCAAAGAGATAATAAATTATAATCAGGTTGATTGTCGTGTATTATATGAAATTGTCGAATTATTAAGAGAAAAATATTAAAAACTATTGATTATTTTCAATATTCATAATATATTCGTGTTGTTTTTTCATTTGAATATTCATTTTTTCAATAATCTGCTGTTGTGTTTTAATTATTTTTTCATATTCTTTTGAATCTTTATTTGAATAAATAGCACCACCTTTCATATTTTCAGATTTTTCAACAAATAATCTGGCTCTGTAAACTATAAAACCATCTTTATTATAATGTACCAATTGCAATTTTTCTTCTTTAGAATCTACTTTTAATGTGATGTTATTATCTCCCATTTTTACATATGTCCCCCCGTCAAAAAAATATTCATCGCCATTTTTTATCGTTATATATTTAACGCTTTGACCGATTTTTATATCATATGGACTATCAACTTCTTCACAATTTTTAATTTCACTCTTTATATAACTTAAATCTTGTGACATTTTATAGTATATTATTATTGGTTTTATTTTAAGTTATTTAAGATCAGTTAAATCCATCTACTAAACTTGAAAGATTATTTTGAAACCAACAAATTGCTTCATTAATATGTTTTTCAGATAAATAAATATCTTTTCCCGGATTCGATTGTTTATAGAGTATTAATATATCAATTAATCGTTCAAATCTTTCTTGTATCATTCTTTCTTGTTTTGACATGCTATTTTTTTCATTCAGATAATCTTCTTTTGTATACATTTTATTCTAAAATAAGGAGAACAACCCCTTAAATAAATTTGTAAAAAAAATGAAGAAGATTTAGATTTGATTGTAGAAATATCGGTTTGTGTCTGATAATACAATTTCTATCTTTATTTATGATAAAATCATTGATTTAGGATCTATTCAGGGATTGGGTCTTCAAGAATTGGGTCTTCCGTGTTTGAAAGATTCTTATCTTCAAGGATATCTTCAAGTTCAAAATCAAGAGGGACCTCTTCTTTATTTTCTTTAAGATAGTTAATGTAATTTTTAAATTGTGTTTCAATATCTTTGTCTTCAACCCCGATATTTCTCAAAAGATTTTTAATATTTGCGTCCATTTGGTTGCGTTTCAAAGTATCAGTTTGGTATTTTCTAAATCTTTTTTGAATAACAGAATCTGACAATTCCGGAGATTCATCTTTCATCTTTTTAATAAAATTATCCTTCTTTTCTGCTTGTTCTTTTTCATATTCTTCTTTTAGTCTCGCGATTTCTTTTTCTTTTTCTTCTTGCATTTCCTTCTTTCGTTTCATTTTTGAAAGAGTATTAAAACGATTTTCGTTTCTATGTTTTTCTTTTTCTAATTGTTCTTTCATTTTCTTATCTCCTTCAAATCTTATTTTTCGGTTGAATTTATTTGCTTCGTTGATAATCTGGTCATCGCTTTTGTTTTTTTCGTTTTTCATTAGACTCTTTTTTTTATCATCTGTTTGTTTATTCATCCGAAGTGTAGAAGCTTTTTCGCGATGAGCGTCTGCTTTTTTCAGAAGATTTGTTTCTCCCGTTTTCCTCCATTTTGTTTCTGCAACACGTGCTTTCTTTTCCTCACTACGAATCTGCTTTTCGGAGAATGTATTTTTCATTTTTTTTTTGTAGTTGAATTCTTTGATATTATCCAAATATAATTTTTCAAATTTATATATAAAGAACATTTAAATGATTTTAGATGGAAAGAAAGTTGCGAATAAAATAAAAGAAGAACTTCTAAATGATATTAAAGAATTAAAACTCCTCGATATTATTCCTAAAATAGTAGTTGTACTAGTAGGTCATTTGGATGAAAGCAGGATATATATCGATATGAAAAGAAAAATGTGTGAAAAATTAGGGGTCAGTTTTCAATTAATACATTTAGATGAAACTATTTCAGAATCAATTTTTATCTCAAAAATAGAAGAGTTAAATAATGATAATTTAGTAAATGGTATTTTAATACAATTACCTATCCCCGAAACATTTAATAAAAACAAATTGCTAAATACAATCTCATGTGAAAAAGATGTTGATGGGTTTCATATTTTAAATGCGGGGAGATTATTTCAAAATAATGATATCAATATCATACCTTGCACACCTCAAGGATGTATTGATTTAATGGACGAATATAACATAGATGTTAACGGGATGAATGTTGTAATTATCGGGACAAGTAATTTAGTCGGTCTACCCTTATCAATGATATTATTACAACGTGGCGCCACAATAACGCTTTGTAATATAAATACAAAGGATGTTAAATCTCATACTGTTAATGCCGATATGATAGTAACATGTTGTGGTGTTCCAAAAATGATTAAAAAAGATTGGATTAAAGAAAATGTAATTATGATTGACATTGGTATTAATCGTATTGCAGGTGGAAAAATAGTAGGTGATATCGATTATGATGATGTTTATTCGAAATGTAATATGATTACACCTGTCCCTGGTGGTATTGGTCCTATGACTGTTATTTCATTAATTAAAAACCTGGTAAAATTAACGAAACAAAAACATGGTTAATAGAATATATGTTCTCAACTTATATTTATGACGAGTTTCCTTTGGTGAAAGTTGTTTTTGAAGAAGGACCAAAAACTATGGAAGATTTTGAAGAGTTTACAAATGGTTGGTTGGATTTATATGAAAAAAGAGAGATGTTTACATTTTTATTTGATACAACCAAAATGAAAGATCCAGCATATAAATATGCAATTAAAATGTCTCAATTTATAAGAGAATTAAAAAAAAAGGAAACGCAATATTTAGATAAAAGTGTAATTTTAATAAATAATAATAAGATTAAATATTTACTGGATGCTATCTTTGCAATCCAAAAACCAGTTGCACCTGTTTATATTTATAATATTAATAATGATGACATCATAAATGAGAATAATATTAATCATATCATAAATCATAAAGACACATTATTGATCTCTCCCTGAATTTCTTTATTATGTTTTATTTTAGCCAATTCTCTAATTTTAAAGAAAATATATAAACCATAAAAATTTTTAGAGAAAACGTCAAGTATATTATAAGATATGTTTTTTGAATTATGATCTAGAAATGCCGCAAAACCATATAAAGACCACATAACAATTAATACACCAAATAAATTTTTACCAATCTTTGATTTAATTGCATATTCTTCATAAATAATTTTAAACGATAAAAAGAAAAATAAAAACCCCAATCCAATAGACAATTCTTTATTGATAGTATTGCTTTCTCCCAAATATCCAAAGAGTAACATAAGGGCATTATATCCTACTATTTTATAGATTGTTTGTTTATTTTGCTTTAAAAAATCGTTAAACGTTAATGTTTGGGTATTTTTTGTTTCTTTGTATTCTTGATATTTTAAAAAGATGATAGTTGAAACTAACATTGTTGGTGTTGTTATGAACCAATCTGTATATCTTCTTGATGTCATTTTACTAAAATCCCTTAAACCATGGATAACCCAAATATAAAAGAAAGTTTCAACAAATTGAACAAATATTTCGATTTTTAAAATATCAATAAGTATTTTATCTTTCTCCTCAATATCGTAATAGACGCCATTGTAAGAATATAAACTTGTTATGATTTGTATGGCGAGAGAGATATAAATTGTTGAAAAAACATTTTTTTTGCTAAAAACCATCGTAGATATATAATATAAATAGATACTTTTTTATAATATTGATTTTTTATAATATTGATTTTTTATAATATTGATTTTTTATAATATTATTTAAATATAAATAGTTTGTTTTAATCACTATGGATATTGAACCATTGAAAAACATCCTTGAATGGTCAGAAAATAAAAAAGAAACATTATTGTATTATTTTACAAATGATGTTAAAAAAAAAGTAATTAACCTCGAATATGAAGAAGATAAATTATATGTGCAAGATAGAATATTTTGCATTAAACGCAATACATTAGAATGTGAACATGATGGTAATATCGTTTTTATTGATCAAGGTAAAATAGGAATAAAAATAACTGGTATAAAAACCGTGAAGATAGAACCAAATGATTATTACATTTTTGTTAAATGTAAAAAAACTATCAGTAAACAACGAGAATTCATGAAAGAATTATTAGAACAATTATAATATTATAGAAAGTACAAAGGCCTTACCGTTTTTATCCTTTCTCTGCAAAAACAGCATTGAGCGTTATCAACTCTACCGACTTCATATAAGTCTAACCCTTCATTTTTCCGCAAGTGCGTCTTAATGCATTCTTTGCAAAATGTATGTCCGCATGGTTCCGTAAAATGATCAACCGGATTTGCAAAACACACAGAACATAAATTTGTTTGATTTAAATGATTAATTTTTTTAATTAATTCTAGACTTTTTTCAAACTCTTTTCTTTTTTCAAGATATAATTTTCTTATATTTTTTATTTTTTCGTTATCCATGATTGTTTTAGTTAAAATATTCATTTGTTCAATAATATTTTTGATATTTTCATGATCTTTTTGTTCTTCGGGTATTTTTTTAATAAACTCTATCATAGATTCGGTCGTCGAAACATTCTTTTTTAATTTTTGAACTTCTTTTTGATAGTCATCATTGTATTTATTTAATTCCGTTTGTATTTTATGAAATATTTCAATATGAAATTGAATTTTATCCATCAATGTTTGTATTTCGTCGGTTGTTTCTTTTGAACCTTTGATTTCATCTAATGTCGTTTGTTCATCTTCTGTCAAATCAAACTCATCATTTCCATTCATAAGAGAGATAATTTCCCCCTTTAATTCAAGCATCCGAACGACATTTATATCTTCTTCTTTTTTATTGAATAATTGATCTATATCAGTACTATTATCCATCATATGGGTATTATCTATCGTCGCAAAGCTATTTACCCATTGTTGTGAAGACATTTATATATTATCACATCATAATAATAATTTTTAAACCTATTCTTTCAGTATATCCATTATCTTGAATTTTATTTTGGCGGATGTTGTTTTTAATTTAATTTCTTGAAGGATCGTTTGATATCTTTTTGGGATGATTTGATAGTGAATTTCAGAAATACTTTCAAATGAAACCAACATTTTGAAAAGTTCAACATCATCTTTAAAAGATAAATGATTCATAAATGGATCAAGTACTTTTTCAATGTAGTCTTCAATGATTCCTTCTTTTTCAAGATAACTTATAAAAAGAGAAAATCCGATAATATTATCAATATTCTTATTATTTTCGCATAATTTTTCGTATGCGGTTTTATCTTGTGACTTTTTTTCATCTTCATAAAAAAATTCTGTGTAATGTTTATTGCATAATTTTAAAAGTATTAATGATTTTTTAGGCGATTTAATTTCTTTTAGAACACCAACATAGTATGGTATATAAATATGATGTTTCATTGAACTTTCTGTAAGCTGTTGAATAATATAAGGGATAATGTGATCAACGTTTATTTTTTCGATAATTTGCTTTTTAAGAGTTTCATAATTTTTATTTGTGATTTTATTAATCATACTATTTATTTCTTTGATTGCACTTGTATCTTTTGTTATCACTTTTGCATATTTTTTATTTTTGTTAATATTCATACGATAATATTTTTTATTTAAATCAATATTATCTAAAAAGGATAATACGTTATTATTTTTTTTTTTGAGGTAATTTTCATATAAATGAAGGAATTCTTCTGAATCCAAATATGCTTTAATTACCTCTAATGTTGGCATATTATATATATTTAAATATTTAATCTTTATATATTATATTATATTTAGGATTATTTTTCTTCTTTAACTTGAGAATTGATATTATCGGAACCTTCTTCTTGGACCTTCGGTAAATCTTGTACCTTCGGTAAATCTTGTACCTTCGGTAAATCTTGTACCTTCGGTAAATCTTGTACTTTCGGTAAATCTTGGACTTTCGGTAAATCTTGGACTTTCGGTAAATCTTGTTGTATTCTTTGGATATTTCCTGTCTGTTCTTGTGAAAATTTTTTCATTTCACCTTGAAAATCAAACTTTTTCTTTTTACTATCTCCTTTACCATTCGAAAATTCTTGTTCAACCTGCTTTCTTTTAATTGATTCGATTGATTTACTAAAAACTTTATAGGCTTCTTGATGTGTACCGTAATCTTCATATTTGCCTGATAATCCAAAAAATTGCCATCCTTCTGTTTTTAGTTGTTCCACAACCATCGAATATGCAAAATAATTTTTATCAAGTGAGAATAGTTGTAAGAAACCATTACTTGCTGTGACCATTAATGAAATCGTCCAAGAAGACCAATACGTTACCATATCAAAATTTTTAGGCAGTTTTTTAGGGTCCATTTGTCCCATTGATAAAATAGCTGGTAAAATTATACTACCAGTTGTTACAATAAATCGGAATGCATTGTAATATTTTTTTGTGTAATCTCTTTTTTCTTCATAAAAAGAGATTTCATCTAAAAAACGAAATTTAATAATAGATTTATCATATGATTTTTCTAAATCTAATTCATCAACTATACCAGCTACATTTTTTGTAAAGTCCATTTTATAAATATTCTAGAAAATATTATCATATATTAATTACATATCAATCATTGTTTCCGCGGCATTGTTATTGTTATTGTTATTGTTATTGTTATTGTTATTGTTATTGTTGTTATTTTTCACGTTATTGTTATTTTTCTTGTTATTGTTATTTTTCTTGTTATTGTTATTTTTCTTGTTATTGTTATTTTTCACGTTATCAGCCCCTTCTAATAATGGATCATAATATGTATAGCTATTGTGTAGAGGATAATACATACACATTAAATAACCTAAAACAAAAGCAAGGGCACAATATTTTAATAATTCTTTTTGCGTTTTATTTATGTTCAATTTCATTTATAATATAGTCAATAAAAAAATTTTAATCAATTAAAATAAACTCCTTCATTGCTTCGGCTTTTGATGTGTTTTTTTTAGATTTTTTTTGCATTTCTTCTCCATTTTTAAATAAAGTAAAGTTTGATTTTTGATAAAACTTAATTCGTTTTTGACATTGTTTTTCAAAAAAAGAAAAAATATCTTGAATATCTATAATTAAAGGGTGAAAATTTCTATCAGATGCTTTTTGTCTAAAAACTCTCCCAACAGATTGTTCAACATCTGATTTAGGAGAACCAAGAATGACCGTATTTAATTTAGGGACATCCATTCCTTCACTTGCCATAGAATATGTCGCAAGTAAAATGTCTTTTTCTTGAGAATCTCGTAATTCATCTGGTTTCATACCCCCCACGTAATATCCAACTGAATATCCTTTTAACATTTTATATAAATCATCTAAATGTTTTCTACGATCACTTAATATTAATATATACCTTCCTTCTTTTTGATACTTAATAACTAACTCTTTTATCATTTCAGTCCGTGGTATGTAAGCGCAAATATTATTAATCATTTTTGGCATACAGGGATCTTTACGGAAATTGAGTTCTTCTTTATTATATTTTTCATCTTTAAAATTACATTCTATTAATTGAACTTCTGCATAATCTTCGTTTTTTTTAGTTTGTAGATAAACAATATCCCCCATAAACCATTCAAACACTTTTGATAATCCATCTTTTCTTTTTGGTGTCGCAGATAAACCTAACATAAATTTAGATGTAACTTTAGCCATTGATTTTGAGAATACTTCCGCACCCAAATGATGACATTCATCAAAAACAGCAAATCCAAAACTATCAAACGTACCTTCTTCATATTCTTTCATTGATAAACTTTGAACCATCGCTAATACAATATCTTTATCTTCAATATCAACTGTGTCTTGTTGTATTTTACCAATTCTTGCACCGGGTAAAAATTCTAATATTCGATCTCTCCATTGTGTCATTAAAAAATCTTTATGAACTACTACAATCGTTTTTTTTTGTAGCTTTGAAATTATATGTAACGCAAGGACAGTTTTTCCACCACCACATCTTATAGAAATTATACCACCACCCTTTTCATATGCATTTTTAAGATAAATTTCTTCGATTGGTTTTTGTTCTTCTCTTAAATCTCCTTTAAAATTAAGATCAATATTATCCCCTTCTTCCATCTCATCAATAGTAGGATTACCTATTTTTTTTAATCCATAAAATCTTGGAAGATATAATTTTTTAGGGCTCTCTAAAAAAACACTAAATTTCCCTGCATCACTATTTGATTGTGCTTTATTAAAATTATTAAAGGGTTTAACGGTTAATTCATCTTTTATTTCTTTAATTAATTTAGAATCATAATCTTTTTTAACGATTTTATAACCATTTTTAGATAACTTTGTGGTCATTGTTACGTGTCAATATATATATATTACTAAATACATTTTAAGTATTTAGAAAATTAAAATATAATTTATTAATCTTTTATTTTAATAGTACCATGTATATAACAATAAATATAAATATTATTGAACTAAAAAATACAGTACCACCGACGATATAATATTTATTATTATCTGTTGCTGTTTCATCTGTGGTTTCCTCTGCGGCTGTCGCGGTTGTAGCGGCTGTCGCGGTTGTAGCGGCTGTCGCGGTTGTAGCGGCTGTCGCGGTTGTAGCGGCTGTCGCGGTTGTAGCGGCTGTCGCGGTTGTTGTATTTGTTAAACTCACATTTCTACTACCAATGGATTGTAAAGTTATTTCAGTATTTATTGTTTCCATTAATTCGTCCATATTTTGAATTTGATTAGAATTACTCGATATAACTTGAGCAGATACGACAATTTTATTTCTTAATTCATTTAATTGACAATCGAATGTAAGTTGACTTTCATCAATATCTAATTCTGATAGCAAATCATTTTTTATGTTAGAACATTCTGATCTTAAAGTATCATTACTAAACCCTTCGTACATATTTGTAAATCTTTCAATTTGTTGATTACTTGTAGTTGATTCTTCAACATCTACTTCTAGACTAAATGAAATGATTTCATCTATTTCATTTGTATCATTGATACAACAGTGTATTTCTTTTTCATCCTCATTATTTCTTATATTTAAAGGTATTAAAGTATTAATATTTTCATTTATAATACGACCAGAGACACAATTAACGTCTTGTGTACTAATTTCATTATTTGTACAATAATGTTCTCTTACACAACAATCTTGTATATTTCTACCATCTATATTTTCGGCATTATCTTTTAATCTTGTTTCACAAACAATATCTTCTTCTGTACTACTTGTATTACCTATACATTTTCCAGAACGATTATTACAACATACCGAATTATCACACCCTGATTCAGGGCAAAAAAGATTATCTGAATTATCTTTTAAAGTATGGTGTAAATTACACACAAAATCATTTTCATCGTCATTGGTATTGCCACTACACATATTGGTTGCTATCTCACAGCAATTTTCTTCTTCTGATCTATTCATTGAATCTTTAATTATTTCTGAACTATTTAACCAATTATCACCACCATCTACACATTCTGTTTCTGTTGTAATATTACTTAAAATTTCATCCGCATCACCTAAACATCTTCCAATAATATTTCTTTTATTATTATATGAACTACTACAATCTACATTAATTGATGATATATCATTACCTGTACACATTTGATTTATAGTACAACATTCATCTTGTGTAGACCCTTCGATGTGAAGTGCATTTTGTTTTAATATACTTAAACCATCACATACAATATCATTACTCGGATTAGTATTATTATTACAAAACCCTGATCTTTCTGAACAACATTGACTATAAACTTTATTTTCACCATCATCTTGTTCGAATAATTCTGAACATCTAATTTCTTCATCTTCATCATTTAAACATTTTAAATTATTTCTATCGATTAATATAGAATCATAATTATCAGGACATACTACATTCGGATTATTTTCTGTATCTGCGTTATTATAACAAAAGTTTACTCTAGGTTTACAACACATATTTTGCTTTTCTTCTAAAGATAAAGATTCATAATTACTATAATCATTATCCTCAATTTCTTCGTCCGTTTTATTTGTTAAATTAGATTGACCGGTCTGACATAAAGCATTCTGAAAGTCTGTTTGACAATTTATTATTTCACTATAATCATTATCATTTATTTCGTAACAACAATAATTTTGTTTTTCTTCATCGTCATTGTATCTAATATCATCATATGATATCCATCTTAAATAAATATTTTCATCATCGGAAGTACACATCTCTTCACTTTCAATTTCATTTCCGTCATTTAAATAAACTAACCCATTATTATCATTAATACACAATCCACCGAAATTTTCTCTACCTCTAAACATTTCTCCATAATCATAACAGTCTACATTATTTTCAGGATTATGATTAGAATTACAACGATTGTTTATTTCTAAACAACATTGACTAAATGTATTCAATTGTGAATCTTGATTGGCTTCTTGATTAAAATCATACATAGCGTTTCTATCTATATTAGGATTATCTTCAAATCGACTATGATGGCTACATGTAATATTATTACTTGGATCCCAATTATCTATACAATAGTCAAACCTTTCATCACAACACCCATCAAGTGCATTTCTATTAGTATCTGTAGTTAAATTATATACTCTCCCACACATTTTTTCAGGCATTGACACCCAGTCACCATCATCATCATCTGGATTTTCTTCGAATTCCCTATAGTTTTCGGAAGAATCAAAATTATCAATACAATATCCGTTCCTTTGAATACAGCATCCATTAATTGCGGTGGATCTGTAGTTATTATCGAGACGATGAAATTCGGGACACATTTTATCATCTCCATTAGTATTATCCCCATATTCTGTATAGTTTTCACTTGTATCTATATTATTAATGCAAAAACCAGTACGGTCTATACAACAATTTTCTATATTTTTTTCTTCGTCAGCATTAAGTAGATCTACTCTAACGGTTTTATTAATAGGACAAACATTTAATGTTAAATTATTCATTTCATAAAAATTATAAAAATCGAAGTCAGGATTAAAATTACCAATACATTGATCTGTAGTTTCTTCACATCCAGTTGGTGGTAAAAAATCATTTAATTCAGTTTCTAATTCAGATCTAGTACATATAATATTAGGTGGTTGTGTTACGCTATTATAACCTAATGCGCACTCTACATCGATATCAAATGAATTATCATGATCTGAAATTTCATAACCTGGGTATAGTGATGGATCTAAAATAGGATTACATAAATTTAAAGAACATTCCCATACATCATTATCTCTATCATTTACTTCCATACTCGGAGAATATTTTCCATCTTGACAAACTTCGCAATTTAAACCATTCCATCTATGGTTTGAAGGACAAAAGTTACAATATCCATCATTTCCTGTTAAACCGGAATCACATTCAATACATTCAGTTGAATCAGGATTAGGTTGTTGACCATTTGGACAGTTCATACATTGATTCTCTTGATTTACAATTTGATTACTTTCACATTCTGGGACCTGGGAGCAGCCCATGAGAGTCAGCTCGGAACCATTCTCAACACATATGTATTCCGGTTGGCCTGTGTAGCCTGTGGCGCATGTTGCTCCGGTCTCACATTCAATTCTGTCAACCGTTAACGAAGAGCATGACATACCACTTATGTCGTATCCAAGACCTGATGTTGTCGGTAAGACGCACGTGATTGGAGAGCACGTCGCCGTCGTCGATGTGAGTGTCCCGTCAGTGCAAGACGGTTGATTACTCAACGTGTAGCCCTCATTACACGTCAGATCGCACTCCGTACCATGGTTGATCGTCCTTCCCGCCTCCCCGGAGCAGACCGTACCAAACTCACCATTAACGGGTGCCGTCACTCCACTCACATCGCAATTAGGGTCGTGCACTGTGACGACGGGTGTGCACGCTGTGTCAGGCCCGGACGCGTCTGCGCCTGCAGCATGCGTCGAGCCTGGAGGACACGCGACGCAGTTGTTGCCGGCGACGTACTCGTCAGCTGCGCACGCATCTGCCCGGCAGGCTGTGTCAGACCCGGATGCGTCTGCGCCTGCAGCATGCGTCGAGCCTGGAGGACACGCGACGCAGTTGTTGCCGGAGACGTACTCGTCAGCTACACAAAACACTGCCTGGCAGGCTGTGTCAGGCCCGGACGCGTCTGCGCCTGCAGCATGCGTCGAGCCTGGAGGACACGCGACGCAGTTGTTGTCGGCGACGTGCTGATCCGCACGACACAGTGCGGTGTGCACTGTGACGACGGCAGGACAATCTCCGTCTCCTGCATCACATGTCCTAGTGGCACCGTCGGGTGCCTCACAATCACTACCTTGTCCAGATTGTACCCTTGTAACAGTGTATGTTGCATCAGTACATTCCTCGGTACAAGCAGACCATGTACCAGTACAGTCTGTATCAAGCGGTAGCGGACCGTATTCCCACTCAACTTTTCCATACCATTCTGGGCCAATATTCGAACGCCCCTGCACCCCCATCGTCACACCACCAGCTGAGCCAGCCGGCACAGTCAGCTGGGCGAGCACGATCGGGTCCGGACCACCAGGACCATCCGCGGGGTCCATCCAGAACACACTGCCGCCCGACGGCGGTGCCCCGACTGCCAGCGGCGTGTTCTCATCCCACGTGGCGAAGTCGATACCGGCAGAGGACAGGAGATCGTTTGGGTCTCCACCGACCTCACCAACGGTGATCCACGAGTCAAATTCCGAGTCCGGTGCCGCTCCGTAGAACAGCGAGCTGACTCCACCGGTATGGGATCCGAAGGGCGTCGCGACATGGAAGGCGGGCGGGATGGACATCTCTGCGCCTGCAGCGCTGTAGATGGCGTAGACGTTTTGTATATTCGAATCATCCAGGATCCGGATACCCAGACGATAGGTTTCATATCCACCAGATGGGGCTCCAGTCATACTCTCTACAAATGTTTCGAATCCGCTTTCAGCCTCTACCCTGTCGCACTGCCCCGCTTGCCTCCCGTAGTTTCCGAGGCATTCATTGGGTATTTGTTCCGGTTCGGATGGTATTGGTAAACATTCAGTTAAAACAAATCCTTCATTATTTTCGGGGCATGTATGGGTTACCTGATTTCCTCCACCACTTGTTTCATGGTCCTCACTACAAAGTATTTCAGGTACGTCATCAACTGTAAAGTATTGTATTTCCGCTAGGTTATTATTTATAGTATCAATTACTCCTTGATTGATTAGATATGCGTCCATATTTACATCATTAAAGTGGCATTGATTGGGTATTTGTTCACAACCATCTCCGCTAGAATTTGGTACTTGATCTGTAGGGCATTCTGTAATTAGCTGAGTTGAACCATCAATATAAGAATTATTAGGGATACATCTATCAGGTGATATATCATTTAAATTATTATTTCCATCTATTTTATAATAACCTTCATTACATGATTCTACCCTTGAATCATTTAAAGAAGTACATGTTAGTGTAGCATCCGCCGCAGAATTTTCAACCGATGCGCACGCGGCCGGCATCCCCTGCGAGGGTTCATAATAATACCCTGCATTTAATTCACATTCTGACACTTCAACTATTCTATTATCTGCTGTACATGATTCATGGAAAGTAAGTTGGAGCGGCGTCGCTACTCCCGGATCACGGCTACAAATACTCGTTAAAGAAAAATTTTCACCCATAGTAAGATTTCCATCCCCCCCATAAGTTCTTAACCCATCGTACTCTAATTCGGGTAATTCACACATGATTGGAGAACAACCTTCCAACGTATATGGTCCACTTTCACTACATGCTGATACGGAAGGTTCCCCTTCATAACCAGCCGCACACGAAACACTTACATCAAAACCGTCCGCGTTTAGTACATTATTTGTAACCACATAACCTGTTGTTCGTCGTGGTTGAGTACAAACAATTTGACCTCCAATTGGATCTCTACATCTACATAATCTTCTATAAGGACGATTGTTCGTCGACATATTTTCTGACTTAAAGTCGCAATTTTGATGTAGGTTGGCATCCCGCTCATAATCATATGTTTTGCACCAGGTTATATCGAGATCCGTGTTATAGACTACTCTAGGTCCCACCGGATCACTGCCGTAATAAGTACATATAAACGGGTGTTCCGGTGTCTCGACAGAGTCGTAGAGACCAATGTTACGGATCGTAGCTGGCTGCTCTGCCAGTTCGGGGTATTCTTCAGCGAGAATGAGTCCGATGCTGTAATTGGCCTGTTCCTCGGGCTGAATCGGCGGGAGCCCCTGGGGCTCCCGCCAAGACGCACTCTGTGGCGGCATGGAAAGGGTAGTCCAGTGCTGAGGCCCGGTTGGCTCTAAATAATTAGTGACGCCGTCCTCGTCCGTCTCCTCAGGCGAGCTGTGTGGGAACTGATCGGCATCATCACAGCTTTTACCTTGAGCTTGGCAAACTTCTGTACACGACTGTATGTTTATCCAGATATTATCATCCTGTTCATTTAAACCTTGTTGTGGTAATTCAGCTAAATACCATCTATCATCCATATTATATTATATATATTATATATATTATATATATATATAATATATGTTCAAGTGTGTGGGTAAAGGGAAAAATAGAAAATGTGAAAAGAAATCAAGGGCAAAATTATCTTTAAAATCAAGATCAAAATCAAGATCAAAATCTAGATCAAAATCTAGATCAAAATCAAAATCAAAATCAAGATCAAAATCTAGATCAAAATCAAAATCAAAATCAAAATCAAACTCTAGATCAAATAAACTACAACCTTCAAACTTTTTACTTGAAGGATTTCAAAGACAAAAATTATTAAGAAATATGGGATACGACCCCCCACGTTTAGTTTCATATCCTATATCTAGAGATGTAAGTGCACGAAGATTGCAAAAAGAACAACAATTAAATGAATTATTTAATGTAAGGAAAGCATCGGGTATTATTAATAGACTTCCAGACGAATCCTCACAAGAAGCATTAAATAGAAGGAAAAAATTATATAGTTTAAGGGCTTTAGAAGAAAGACAAAATCGTTTTATTGACGAATATCCATCATATGAAAAAAAAAGAAGAAGTATTTATTCAAGTAAAGGGGGCAATAAAACAAGGAAGAAAACAAGGAAGAAAACAAGGAAACGAAGATAATTTATTTAACTGATATCAATGATAGTATCAACTGTTTTGCCTTCTTTAACGGGGGTCCATTTTTTGAATAGATGGTTATACTTACAATCGACAATAGAATCTCCTTCTTTATCTAGCAATTCTTTAACCCATTTGGATGTTTGGATATCTGGTATACTTGCATATGAATGTTTCTGTATGCTTGTTTTCTGTTCATTATATATATATAATTCATATACATCTGGTGTAACTGTTTTTATAATTCTAAATGTGATATATTTCTTTTTAGTTGTATTTGCTTTTTTATAATCTTCATCTTTGAATAAATAAAGAATTTTAGAATAACTTGTTTTCATCGGTACAAAATAAAACCCTCTAATACGATAAGATAATTTAGGGATAAAATCTTCAAAAATGCTCGTAATTTCTTTAAAATCAAAGTATTTCTTAATTTGAATAGGACAGATATCGCAAAATGAATCATTGATATATTTTGTTTCCATAATATCGATGCATTGATTAATCCTATCATGTATTTGAATATTTTTTAAAGAATTTCCCGAATTATGATAAATATCGCCAATGAGTAGGCTCCATTCTTGATTTTTATCACGAATAAGTTCTGTTTCAAATAATGTACCTTGAAATAATTCTTCTGAAAATCTGTAGTGGACTATGAATATTTTCGGATATTCATATCCGTCTTTAACTTTTTTATCAATTAAAAAGCAATAATTAATATCATTTATTTGTGTGCAGAAAAGAAGATATGGAGTCCCACTACTTTTTAAACATATTAAATGTGGATTATTTAGATTCTTTTTATACTGTTCGTTGTATATTTTTGCGTAACGATAATTAAATTTTATATTCGTTTTTACAAATAAATTATCCAAAATATACTTTTTCATAGAATTATCCGTTACATTATCAATTTGTTTCCCACAAAACCCTGTCCTTGTTATATGTTTTGGATCCATTTTATATTATGATAGTAAATTGTCTTTATATAAAATATTATTTTCAAAATCAAATTTTATATTGATTTATATAAAGACAATTTACTATCATAATATAAAATGGATCCCAGTGTTAATAACGTCACAAAATTAGAAAAAAAACGCACCCAAGAAATAATTTTTACAAATGATATTATTCATGGAAGATCTTTTTTAAAAGGTGAAAAAATAAATGAAGGAAATACTATTTTAAGAATACTTAAATCTTTGAATCAAAATAAAAGTAGAGAAATAAAATAAATCCATATTAATAATGGAACATCAGAACTGGGAAACTTATATAGTCCATTGTAAAGATGGTAATGAAGCAACCAATAAACAAAAAAAACTAGATAATAAAGAAAAAAAAGTAAATACGGGGGCTTTACAAAAAGATAATAAACTTGAAAAAAGTATAGAAGAAGGAAAACTTAAACATAAAAAAATTGACAAAGAATTATCTAAAAAAATTCAACAAGGTCGTCTTTCAAAAGGAATAACTCAAAAACAACTTGCAAATAGTTTATCTATCCCTATTACAGAAATCAATCAAATGGAATGTGGTCAATTTATGTATAATGGTCAAAAAATAAGCAAGGTTAAAAGATTCCTCGGAATTAAATAATATATAGATATAATATATATGGGGTTTCAGGACGTAAACATTGATAATTGGATAGTAAATAGTTCTCCAAGCTCAACAAGTAATGGTAAATGTTCTTCTACAATGGCTGATGATAGTATTAAAAAACCCAATGGGACATATGGAAATAAAAGACCAGATTTCTATATTTGTGGGGATAAAACAGAAGGTAGTAACTGTATGGGGGCAACAGAAGACGATTTTAAAAACATAGTTAAAAACTGTGTTACAAAAGATCCATCTGGCCGTAATTATAAAATCCCATGTGCTAATATGTTAACATCGGATGCTAATCCAGTAAAGGATTTTAGCATGGGTTGGAGAACATATTGTAATGATGATAACTTTTATGAGCCCGGTACTGGTACATGTACTAAAGATTGTGATGGAGGCGGGTTCTTGGAAATTGGCGCCCGCATCGGGGCTGCCGTGGTGACTCACGGACTAAGTGAAGTGGCGATAGCTGCTGAGGGGAGTTTAAGCGAAGCTGGGTGTGGTGGAGGGGGGAGTAATTCTTATGGTAATCCAGGTGGTACTCCGGCATTTGGTTTTTGGGAAGGTGATAAAATGTGGGCAGTACCTGTAAATATTCAGGGAGTAACTGATTTCGGAATAAATAAAACCTCGGATGATGATGATACTGGTTCATGTCCAACAACACATACAAAAGAATTTATGTGTGCAGGAGACGGTGTAGGAGGCATCGGTTTATTTGGTGGAACAGGAGCCGTACCTGGTTGTGCTAGTGGAAAAGATATAAGTGGTGTAGAAGCGGCGATAAGATTTTGTGCGCGAGAAGATAATAGTTATGATGTTGAAAAACTCATGAATTGCTGTTTAACTGAAAGAGGGGATGATGTTCAAAGTAGTCATCAACTATGTCCGGTTGGTTATTGTAGGACACAAGTAGATTATACGGATGCTCTTGAAAATTCCCATTGTATAACCCCTACCGGATCTACAACCTACGACCAATATTGTTATGAAATGACAGATGAATGTAGTAGTTTATTTAAAGATCAATGTACTTCTGAATTATTTAGCGATACTAATTCGAATAATAATGATAAAAGGACGGCTTGTCGTAAATGGGCGAAAATACAACCAGAAGAGTTTGAAACATTCGCGTCAAGTATTTGCTCAGTACAAAAAAATGTTATGGGATCTAATTACACAGGTCAAGAAACAAAGGAAGAATTAATAACAACATTGAGAACAGACGTGGATGCAAGTACCAGACTCGTAAAAATATTCAAATCGGATTTATGTAGAGATTGGTTGGTTAATAATGGTGACATGAAATTATTATTATCAGATATATGTTCTGTGGGCGTTGTTAAAGATGATGATGGAAATATCAAAGTTACAAGAGATAATGTTCCAAAAGGCCATGCTATATCTAATGAAATGTCAGATATATGCCATTGTTATTGGACTGAGGAATATTATACATGGTATAAAGAAAATGTATTATCGGAAGAAGAAAGAAATTCAATAGGTCAAAATAAACGTCCCGAATGTTATCACAGTAAATGTATGTTGTCTGGTATTTATACAACAGAAGATAATACAGAATGTCCCTCTATTATAAATTGTCGTAATGAAGTAAATACAAATATACTTTCTGTAGGGAATAAAGAATTAACAATAGATGAAGAAGCGATCGCAAGATTATCCAGTTCTCAATCATGTAATATAGAAACGGTGAATCAACAAAATACAACCGGGGGG
>Ga0075445_10000155_pt1 | contig 36719 bp, 32 predicted proteins | sample CoawatmetaG02DNA_FD_72350 | JGI IMG/M metagenome (GOLD analysis project Ga0075445, IMG submission 72350) | Marine microbial communities from the West Antarctic Peninsula - Coastal water metaG029-DNA | ecosystem: Environmental > Aquatic > Marine > Coastal | place: Atlantic Ocean: West Antarctic...
TTGTGTGGGCAGTTAGCTCAGTGGTAGAGCGCCTCGTTGACATCGAGGAGGTCACAAGTTCGAACCTTGTACCGCCCACCATTTAAATCCCAGAGAACCAAATCATTTATATCTCTTTTAGAATAGTTTTATTTATCAAATGGTTATGGTCTATAAATTTATAACTTGGGGCTAGAGAGATTACTTCTGTTTCAATTTTTTATTCTGATACTTTATTCGAACCTTTTAAGGAATTAATGTATAGATTATTATTACAACAAATAAAATTATTTATGAAGGTTGTAGTATCAATTCTAGTTAAATATTTTATACAAAAATAATTATGTGTTAGAAATAGATGCATATTAGAAAAGTAATAATATTTAGAATTATTTAAGTTTGTATAAGTATTAAATACTGCATAATAATTTAAATATTATGGAATGAAAGAAACTGAATGTCCTTAACCCATTTAGAAAGTCTTGAAGCGGAAAGCATACATATTATGCGCGAAGTAGCCGCTACGAGTGAGAAACCCGTCATGCTTTATAGTATTGGTAAAGACAGTGCAGTGTTGCTTCATCTAGCGCTTAAAGCCTTTGCGCCCGGAACACTTCCTTTTCCTTTACTCCATATAGACACGACTTGGAAATTTAAAGAAATGATCGCGTTTAGAGACGCGATGGTGAAAAATAATAATCTAGACCTACTCGTTCATATTAATGCTGACGGTTTAGAAAAAGGCATCGACCCCTTCACTCATGGTTCCGCCACGCATACTGATGTAATGAAGACAGCGGGCCTTAAACAAGCTCTTGATAAACACGGCTTCGATGCTGCCTTTGGTGGTGCAAGGCGCGACGAAGAAAAATCTCGTGCGAAAGAACGTGTTTTTTCTTTTCGTTCAGAAGGCCACCGTTGGGATCCAAAGAACCAACGCCCAGAACTTTGGAATATATATAATAACCGTATCAATAAAGGCGAAAGCATTCGTGTATTCCCGTTATCCAATTGGACGGAGCTTGATATTTGGCAATATATCCATCTTGAAAATATTCCAATCGTTCCTCTTTATTTAGCCGCAAAACGTCCCGTCGTTGAACGTGACGGTCAGCTAATCATGGTAGATGATGAACGTATGCCAATTCATGACGGCGAAGAAATTATGCAAAAAATGGTGCGCTTTAGAACGTTAGGTTGTTATCCGCTAACGGGTGCCATTGAAAGTGAAGCCAACACATTGGAAGGCATCATACAAGAAATACTTCTTACCAGAACGTCCGAAAGACAAGGTCGCGTGATTGATCAAGACGCGGGGGCTTCAATGGAGCAGAAAAAACAAGAGGGGTATTTCTAATGTCGCATCAATCAGACCTTATTGAGACAGATATTTCCGCTTACCTCAGATCTCACGAAAAAAAAGGGTTTTTGCGCTTCATTACTTGTGGCTCTGTCGATGACGGAAAATCAACTTTAATTGGACGTTTGCTATACGATAGCAAGATGATATTTGAAGATCAATTATCAGCCCTTGAAAGCGACAGTAAAAAGCACGGTACCCAAGGGCAAAAAATAGATTTTGCGCTTTTAGTCGATGGCCTCGCCGCTGAACGCGAACAAGGCATCACCATTGATGTTGCCTACAGGTATTTTTCAACAGACAAACGAAAATTCATTGTGGCTGATACCCCGGGTCATGAGGAATATACCAGAAATATGGCTACTGGTGCCTCAACTGCCGATCTCGCTATTCTGATGATTGATGCACGCAAAGGCATATTAACACAAACAAGGCGTCATAGTTTTATCGTTAGCCTACTTGGCATTAAAAATGTCGTTCTCGCTATTAATAAAATGGACCTTGTTGATTATGACCAAAAAATATTCGATTGGATTGACAGAGATTATTGCGAATTTTCATCAAGCCTTGGTTTTAATAATATCATATCTATCCCAGTGTCCGCCCTTAAAGGCGATAATGTTCTTGAGCGCTCTGATAACACAAAATGGTATCAAGGCCCCTTGCTTATGAAATACCTTGAAGAGGTCAAGATTGATAAAGACAACACCGCACAACCACTTAGGTTGCCCGTTCAGTGGGTAAATCGTCCCAACCTAGATTTCAGAGGGTTTAGTGGCACCATCGCATCAGGCTCAATTAACGTTGGCGATGAAATAATCGCCTTACCGAGTGCTAAAATAAGTAAGGTAAGTCAAATTGTTGATGGAAAAGGTGAGCAAAATAGGGCCCTTGCCGGCCAAGCAATTACATTATGTTTAGAAGATGAAATTGATATTTCCAGAGGCGACGTGATAGCTAACATCAACGATCGCCCTGAAACCACAGATCAATTTCAAGCCCATTTGATCTGGATGCATGATGAACAAATGCTGCCGGGGAGACCTTATCTGATCAAAACTAACAATAAAACCATCGAAGGGGCTGTATCGGAATTAAGGCACAAAGTGAATGTGAATTCTCTTGAACATGAGAGCGGTAAAGTCCTTGAATTAAATGAAATCGGCCTTGTAAATATCAAAACGTCCGAACCCATAGCCTTTGACGCTTATAAGGACAATAAATCCATGGGTAGTTTTATTTTCATTGATAAATTCACAAACTCAACTGTGGCCTGCGGCATGATCAATTTCGGCCTAAGGCGCGCCAGCAACGTCCATTGGCAAGCCGTTGATGTTCACAAGAAAATTAGGGCAACTCAGAAACATCAACATCCAAAAATTCTCTGGTTCACGGGTCTATCAGGGTCAGGAAAATCTACAATTGCTAATTTGGTGGAAAAGAAACTCCACGTAATGGGTAAACACACATATTTCCTAGACGGTGACAATGTTCGCCAGGGCCTAAACAAAGACCTAGGCTTCACCGACGTCGACCGCGTAGAAAATATCCGCCGTGTCGGTGAAGTAGCTAGGTTGATGGTTGACGCAGGCCTAATAGTCCTAACCGCCTTCATTTCTCCCTTCCAAGCCGAACGTCAGATGGTTCGCGGAATGGTTGGGGATGGAGAGTTTATAGAAGTCTTCGTAGATACTCCATTAGAAGTATGCGAGGCCCGCGACGTAAAAGGCCTGTACAAAAAAGCCCGGGCTGGAGACCTAAAAAACTTCACCGGGATTGACAGCCCATATGAAATGCCGGAAAGCGCAGAAATTCATGTGAATACGGTCGATAACAGTGCTGATGAGGCGGCGGAATATATTGTTGAGAAGTTAATGAGGTGAGTAGAATTATCTAGCTATAATACTCAAATAATAAACTGTAGTAGAACCAATAAATATTTATTGGTTCTTGTTTCTTTATTAATGTAATTTATAATATCAGACGTTAGAAAATTAGATAAGAAAAATTTATGAAAGTATTACAAGTTTTTGGCACGCGCCCTGAAGCTATAAAAATGGCACCTGTGGTGCATGCACTTAATAATGCTGTGGGCATTGAAAATAAGGTCTGTGTGACAGCACAACACCGAGGAATGCTTGATCAAGTCTTGGATTTTTTTTCAATTACACCCGATTATGATTTGGATATTATGGAGGCTGGGCAAAATCTGGCTGATGTTACTGCACGTATATTAACTGAACTTACTAAAGTTCTTGAAATAGAAAAACCGGATTTAGTTCTTGTTCATGGGGATACAAATACTACTTTGTCGGCTTCATTAGCATCTTTTTATCAAAAAATTCCTGTTGGACATGTTGAGGCAGGGTTACGTACGGGCAATATTTATTCACCGTGGCCAGAAGAAGCTAATCGTAAACTTACAGGATCACTTGCCTCTTTTCATTTTGCGCCAACGGAAAAAGCTAAAAATAACCTCCTTATCGAAAATGTGGATGAGAAAAATATTTATGTTACTGGCAATACCGTAATTGATGGATTATTTCTTGCGACTAATAAATTAAAACAAGATGAAAATGTACTAGAAGCTCTTCACCAAAAGTTCGCGTATTTAAATTCAGCAAAAAAACTTATCTTAGTCACCGGACATCGGCGTGAGAATTTTGGCGGCGGTTTTGAAAGTATCTGTGATGCCCTTGGTGTATTATCGGAAAGAGACGACTGCGAAATTTTATATCCGGTTCATTTAAATCCAAATGTTAAAAATATTGTTCATGAAAGCCTTAATGGTAAAAATAATATTCACCTTATTGAACCGCAGGATTATCCAACTTTTGTTTACCTGATGGAAAGAAGTCACATCATTTTAACGGACTCTGGTGGTATTCAAGAAGAAGCCCCCTCACTCGGAAAGCCTGTACTCGTCATGCGTGACACAACAGAACGCCCAGAAGCTGTTGATGCGGGGACCGTAAAACTAGTAGGGACAGATAAAAATAAAATTATCACAGAAGTTATAAATTTATTAGAGAGTGACAGTGCATATTATGATATGAGCCAAGCTCACAACCCTTATGGGGATGGAACTGCATCAAAAACGATTAAGGATATTATTTTAAATGCCTGCTTTTAATAAAATTTGTGTGATAGGGCTTGGTTATATAGGGTTACCTACAGCCGCTGTTTTTGCGCGTAGTGGCGTAGAAGTTATTGGTGTTGATGTTAACCCAAAAGCAGTCGAAATAATTAATAGTGGTAAAGCTCATATCGTAGAAGCAGACCTTGATGGATTACTTCATAATGTAATTAAAAACGGCAACCTTAAAGCATCACTCATACCTGAAGAAGCGGATGCTTATTTAATTGCCGTACCGACACCTTTTAAAGGCGACCATGAACCTGACCTTGCATACGTTGAGGCTGCGATCCGATCTATAGCCCCTTACGTAAGGTCAGGTAGTTTGATCGTATTGGAATCAACCGTTCCGCCCGGAGCAACAGAAAAAATAGTTGAATGGTTAGAGGAAGAGCGGCCCGACTTAAAAGATGCCGGCGGTGCAGGTAAAGCATATTATGCCGCCCATTGCCCTGAACGAGTGCTGCCTGGTCGAGTTCTCATCGAATTAGTTTCAAATGATAGAATTATTGGCGGCATCACGACTGCGTGCTCCAATAAAGCCAAAGCGCTTTACAAAATATTTGTAGAGGGTGACTGCGTCATCACCACAGCTAGAACAGCAGAACTCGCCAAACTTACTGAAAATAGTTTTCGTGATGTAAATATTGCCTTTGCAAATGAACTTTCCATTATCTGTGATAAGCTTGATATTAATGTATGGGAACTCATTAGCCTTTCAAATCGCCACCCTCGCGTGAATATCCTTCAGCCTGGCCCAGGCGTAGGCGGGCACTGTATCGCGGTTGACCCTTGGTTTATTGTTGATGCGGTACCCGATGAGGCGAAGATTATCCGTGCCGCACGTGAGATAAATGATAGTAAACCAGCGTGGGTGATTGAAAAGGTCAAGGACGCTGCAGCTGCATCTGGCAGAGAGCGTCCCGTGATTTTGTGCCTTGGTCTAGCCTTCAAAGCTGACATTGATGATCTTCGAGAAAGCCCAGCTCTTTTGATTACTGAGCGTCTCGCACATGAACGTCTTGGTGAAATTATTGCGGTTGAGCCAAATATTGATGTACAAACTGCATCTTTAGCTAAATTGGGTGTGCCTTTAGAAAGCTTGATCATTGGTCTTGAAAAGGCTGATGTCGTTGTGCTACTAGTAGATCACTCTCCCTTTAAAGAAATTACTTTAACTCAGTTGGGTGATGCAAAATTAATTGATACACGTGGAATATTGTGATTATGTCAGGTGAAATTGTTTCTTTTATTCGCAAACTGTATGAAACCGATGCACCTATCTATCTTCATGAGCCCCAATTTAATGGCAATGAAAAAAAGTATGTAATGGATGCTATCGATAGCACATTTGTATCAAGTGTTGGTGCTTATGTGGATCGTTTTGAGCAAGACTTTGCGGCTTATGTTGGTATGGATAATGCGGTCGCATGCGTAAATGGTACGGCAGCACTTCATACAGCCCTGATTTTAGCTAATGTACAGCAAGATGATGAAGTTATTACACAAGCTTTGACTTTTGTGGCCACTTGTAATGCAATAAATTATCAAAGGGCACATCCAGTTTTTGTTGATGTAGACAAAGATACTATGGGGATGTCTCCAAAGGCTTTGGGTAATTTTTTAGACGAGAATGCTGAAATCGTTGAAGGCGTATGTATCAATAAGAATACGGGACGTGTTATCAAAGCGGTGGTGCCTATGCACACATTTGGTCATCCTTGCCGCATCGATGAGATAGCTGACCTTTGTAATAAGTGGTGTGTTGTGCTTATTGAGGATGCTGCTGAAGCCCTCGGTAGTTCCTATAAAGGCAATGCTCTCGGCACATTTGGTGATATTGCTGCTTTTAGCTTTAATGGTAATAAAGTAATTACAACGGGCGGCGGAGGTATTATTGTTTCTCGGCACTCCAAAATGATTAAGCGAGCAAAATATTTAACCACAACGGCAAAAGTGCCGCATCCTTTTGAGTTTAGCCACAGTGAGGTTGGATACAATTATCGAATGCCAAACTTAAATGCTGCTCTTGGATGTGCGCAACTTGAACAAACTGATAAATATCTGATTTCTAAGCGCGAGACTGCGGCTCAATATAAGGATTTTTTCTTAAGTAGAGAAGAGACTTTTGTTGATGAGCCAAAGGGGGCGGAATCAAATTTTTGGCTGAATGCTATTGTTCTGAAAAACCGCAAAGAGCGTGATAAACTTCTTGAGGTTGTGAATGCTGAAAAAGTTATGATCCGTCCTATCTGGTCCTTAATGAATAAGTTACCTATGTTTGAAAACTGTCAATGTGGGCTACTAGAGAATTCACAGTGGCTTGAGGATCGAGTTGTAAATTTACCAAGCAGTGTTAGGCTTTAAATGATGGGTGAAACAAAAAATATATGTGTAGTTACAGGCACGCGCGCAGAGTATGGCTTGTTGCAAAATTTAATGCGACGTATTCAAGAGAGTGATCAAACCGTCCTGCAGCTTATCGTTACTGGGGCGCACCTTGTTCAAGAGTTTGGCTTTACACTTAACCAAATTGAAGCGGATGGTTTTTTCGTAGATAAAAAAGTTGATATGTTACTTGCCAGCGATAGTGCGGTTTCAGTATCAAAATCTATGGCTTTGGCTCAAATGGGTTTTTCAGAGGCATTCGAGCAATTGGCGCCTGATCTGCTGGTTCTTCTCGGGGATCGCTATGAAATGTTATCAGCGGCTAGTTCTGCATTAATCGCGGGTATACCAATTGCTCACATTCATGGGGGCGAAGTTACGGAAGGGGCAATGGATGAATCTATTCGCCATGCGATAACTAAAATGTCTCATTTACATTTTGCGAGTACGCTAGAATATAAGAATAGAATAGAGCAAATGGGAGAAAACCCTGACCATGTATTTCATGTAGGTGCTCCAGGTCTTGATCATCTTGATGTTCTTACCTTGTTAAGTGTTGATGAATTGTCAAACTCCTTAAAGTATACTCTTGATAAACCATTTGGTGTTGTTACATATCATCCTGTGACTATTCCCAATAGACCAAATATTGATGCTTTAAATGAATTACTCGCTGCAATTGACCATTATTCGGATCGTCAATTTATTATAACTTACCCAAATGCCGATACCTTTGGGCGCCAATTGATTGACAGGCTAAAAGAGTTTAGCGCTTCAAGGGAGAATGTTATTTTGACGGCATCCCTTGGACAGCTTAAGTATCTAAGCGCTGTAAAAAATTGTGAATTTGTTCTGGGTAATTCTTCTAGTGGAATAATTGAAGTGCCTTCGCTTGGGCGACCAACAATTAATATTGGCGACCGTCAAAAAGGTCGCATCTCTGCCAGTAGTGTAATTCATTGCAGTGAAGAGAGAGATGAAATCACACAGGCACTACAACTAGCTACCTCACCTGAGGTGCAATCTAAGGTGCGTACAACGATTAATCCTTATAAAAAGGGAAATGCATCTGATCAAATTTTTGAGAGGCTGTTGACTATAGATTTTAAAAATATACACCGTAAACCCTTCTATGATATAGTTACAAATATCAAATAATTTATTTGGGAAGTATTGATGCACGTAAAGATTATTGCTGAAGCTGGAGTTAATCACAATGGTGAAATTGGTTTAGCCAAGGAGCTCGTCGCGGCAGCTGCTGAGGCAGGTGTTGATATTGTAAAGTTCCAATCCTTTAAGGCTGAAAACTTGGTGACAAAAAAAGCCGAGAAAGCGCAGTATCAAAAGAATAATTGCGGTGCTGATGAAAGTCAGTATGAAATGCTTAAGAAGCTTGAGCTTGACGAGAAAATGCATTTTGAAATTATTGCGTGCTGTAAAAGGTATAATGTTGAATTTCTTTCCACAGCATTTGATGAAGAAAGTCTTACTTTCTTGACGACAGGGGCTAAGTTAAGTGCGCTTAAAATCTCATCTGGTGAAATCACGAACGGGCCTTTTATTCATAATCATGCAAAAACTGGTTCTGACCTTATTGTTTCTACAGGTATGGCAACCTTAGGTGAAATAGAGGAGGCATTAGCAGTAATCGCTCATGCATATTGTCATCCAAATAAGCCTATTAAGGATATTAATGATTGCTATCGGGCTTTGGCTACATCAGAGGGACTAGAATTATTAAAAAATAAAGTTACTTTGCTTCATTGTACTTCTTCTTACCCTGCATCTGCTGAGAGCGTTAATCTGCGGGCGATGGACACAATGCAAAAAGCTTTTGGTTTGAGGGTGGGTTATTCTGATCATACTGCTGGTCTAGTTGCACCTATTGCTGCAGTTGCTATGGGGGCCTCTGTCATTGAGAAGCACTTCACGCTCGATTGTAATATGGAGGGGCCTGACCATAAGGCTTCTTTAGAACCTCAGGCATTAAAGCAAATGGTGGCAGATATTCGTATGGCTTCTCAGATGCTAGGTCATGGTCGTAAACTTCCTCACTCTTCAGAAATTAGTACTAAGAATGTTGCCAGAAAAAGTATTATTGCTCGTGATGTAATAAAAGTGGGGGAAAGTTTGACTGCAAATAATATGGCACTTATGCGTCCAGGGACAGGTGTTAGCCCAATGAAATGGTGGTCAAAATTAGAGGATTCTGCTGTTAAAAATTATAGAAAAGGCGACCTTATTGACTAGTCATAATAGAATGCCGCCTATCCTTATAGTAGGCGCCGGAGGACATGCCTGTGTGGTTGCCGATGCTTTGCTTGCAGCAGGCAATCAAATAATTGGCTTTACTGATACTTCGGTTGAAGTAGGAAAAGAAATATTTCAGGGTCTAAGGGTATTAGGTTGTGATGATATTATTAAAGAATATGCCCTAAATGAAATTGAAGTGGCGATAGGTATAGGCTTTTTGCCTGGTAATAATATTAGATACAAGGTTTTCAATAAAGTAAAAAGGTGGGGTTTTACAGTGAAATCCATACAGCATCCTTCGTCTATTATAGCTAGTGAGGTCATTCTGGCAGAGGGGTCGCAAATCATGGCCGGAGTTATTGTGCAGGCAAAAGCTTCTATCGGTAAAAATGTAATAGTGAATACTGGTGCCAAGATAGATCATGACACTATTGTGGGGGACCATAGCCATGTAGCTCCGGGGGCTACTATTTGCGGTGGTGTCAAAATTGGAGCAAATTCCTTTGTGGGTGCGGGATCAATTGTTATTCAGGGCCGAACGCTGTCTAATAACGCGGTTGTTGCAGCAGGTGTCATGATAAATAAAAACTTATAAGATACTTAAATATACCTAATAGGACAAAAAATTGAATAATTGGAAAAAGACTATAATTAGCCCTGACACCTTACTTTTTGATGCACTTAAAGTAATAGACAAAGAAGCGTTAAGAATTGCTTTGGTGGTTGATGAGGGTAATAATCTCCTAGGCACGTTAACGGATGGTGACGTTCGGCGCGCTTTACTGAAACATAATAGCTTAAAAATTAAATCCTCCATCGCGATGAATAAAAATCCGACAACTGCTCCTGACACATTATCTTCCATAGAATTGGACGCTATAATCCAAGCACAAAATCTTTTGGCAATTCCTGTGGTTGATTGTGATGGACACCTTGTTGATATGCATACTTTGCAAGTTCTTACTGAAAGAAGACTTAAGGATAATCCTGTATTCATAATGGCTGGTGGGTTTGGAACGCGTCTGAAACCATTAACTGATACTTGTCCTAAGCCAATGTTAAATGTTGGAGGTAAGCCAATATTGGAGACAATATTAGAGAATTTTTTAGAGGTAGGCTTCAGAAACTTTTATTTTTCTACGCATTATTTACCAGAGGTTATTGAAGAGTATTTTGGAGATGGAAAGAAATTTGGTTGCTCCATTAAGTATATCCATGAAAAAAAACCATTAGGAACGGGTGGTGCAATCGGACTTTTACCAAAAACCTTGCCCAATTTACCTATAATAATGATCAATGGAGATATTCTAAGTAAGATAGACTTTTTGCATTTGCTAGAAGACCATGAAAATAAAGGTGCAATAGCTACTATGTGTGTTAAACAGTATCAATATCAAATCCCTTATGGTGTAATTAAAGATCAAGATGGTTATTTAATGGGAGTAGATGAAAAGCCAGTTCAGTCTTTTTTTGTTAATGCAGGAATTTATGTATTTAACCCAGAACTTTTGAAGTATATTTCAGTGAATGAAAAAATTAATATGCCCTCCTTGTTAATGCAGCGAGTTAAAGAAAATGAAAAGGTGAATATATTTCCAGTTCATGAGTATTGGCTAGATATTGGTATTCATAGTGAGTTTGAAAAAGCCAAAAAAGATATCATAAATTTAGGAGAGGGCTAATGCATAACTCAGAGCCCTCACTATTGGTTATTATTCCTGCTAGGGCTGGCAGTAAAGGCTTGCCGGGCAAGAATGTTAAGCTATTGTGTGGAAAGCCACTTATTGCTTGGCCGATCGAAACTGCTAAAGCATTAAAACTAGATACTACAATTATGGTATCAACAGATAGTCAGGAAATAGCAGATATATCACTAGAGTATGGTGCTGAGGTTCCATTTTTACGTCCTTCACCTCTTGCAAATGATCAAGCTAAGACGGTTGATGTTATTATGCATTCTCTTGACTGGTATAATGAACAGGGAAAAGAATTTGATTATATAATATTACTTGAGCCGACGTCTCCCTTGACAGAAACAACTGATATAGAATCTGCTTTTAAGGATCTTCAAGATAATTTGAACCAAGCAGATAGTATTGTAGGTGTAGTCGAGCACGACAGTACTCACCCAGAATTTTCGATTGAAAAGATTGGCAGATTGATAAAACCGTATAATAAAAAAGGGTTTTCTGCTGTGAAGCGTCGTCAGGAAATCGATAATATATATTTCTTAGACGGCTCGTTTTATATTAGTACGCTTCAGAGTATACGAAATAATCAATCTTTCTATCATCACAGAACAATGGGCTTTGAAATGCCTAAATGTAAATCTTTTGAGATAGATGATATTGTTGATTTTTTCTGTGTTGAATCTATGATAATTAATAAAGATATTATAAGAGGTGATACATAAATGTCTCAAAAGTCTTATTCAGAGCGTTTAAATCAGGTCATTCCAGGTGGCGCTCATACTTATTCTCGTGGTGATGATCAATTTCCTTCCAATGCACCCCAAATTCTCAAGAGGGGGGAGGGAGCCTATGTTTATGATGCAGAAGGAAATAAATTTCTAGATTATGGCATGGCCCTAAGGGCTATAAATTTGGGCTATTCTGAGCCAGAAATTGATACTGCCGCAATCGAGCAAATAGAATTCGGTAACAACCTTACACGTGCGTCAATTGTTGAGTTAGAAGCTGCAGAGCTTTTTTGTGACCTTATTGATAGTGTCGATATGGTCAAGTTCACCAAAAATGGTTCAACGGCGGTTACAGCGGCAGTTAAACTTGCGCGAGCCTTCACAGGTCGCAATTTAGTCGCTCGCTGTAAAGACCACCCCTTCCTCTCTTTTGATGACTGGTTTATTGGGTCTACTCCAATTACTCGAGGTATTCCAGAAGACGACATCTCCCAAACCAAATTGTTTAATTATAATGATATTGAATCTCTAGAAGTTTTATTGGCAAAACATAAAGGTGAGATAGCTTGCGTTATTCTTGAGCCAAGCACGAGTTGCCATCCTGTGCCATCAAAACATAATGCTGGTGAGAATTATTTAAATGATGTTCAACGCCTTTGTCATAAGTATGGTGCAGTATTTATCTTGGATGAAATGATAACAGGGTTTCGCTGGCACATGAAGGGAGCCCAACATTATTATAATGTGATACCAGATTTGTGTACATTTGGCAAAGCAATGGCTAATGGATTTTCTGTTGCAGCGGTTGCGGGTAAACGTGAAATTATGTCTTTGGGTTCTATAGATCAGGAAGGTATGGAGAGGTTATTCCTTCTGTCTACTACTCATGGTGCGGAAATGTGTAGCTTGGGAGCTTTCATTGAAACGATGAAGTTTATGGATAAGAACAATGTGGTCAAACATATCTGGGAACATGGTAAGCAACTTATTCAAATGATGAATGATGTGGCTGAAGAGGTTGGTGTTGAGAAACACTTTGTTGCTGGGGGCATTGAGTGCTCTCCATACTATCTGACGTTTGATAATAAAGGTAATGCTTCTTTGCCATTAAGAACATTATTTTCACAAGAAATGATCAAAAATGGTGTTTTAATGCCGTGGATTTCTCTTAGTTATAGCCATAATGCGGAAACATTGAAGGTTACACGAAATGCACTGCTTAACGCATTGTTGGTTTATAAAAATGCACTGAAGGTTGGCTATGAAAATTATCTTGATGGTCCGGTTATTAAGCCAGTATTTAGAAAGTTTAATTAATGAAAATTACTCTTTCTTCATTAGATACTCAGTAGTGGGATAAAGAATAAAATTTAGAGCCTTGCATAGGGACTTTTAATATCCTCCGGTGAAAAGGTTATGATATCGGAATATTTCCAGAAATGACACTTAAGGCTTTTATATTGTAGTGAAACAAGAAGCGGAGTTAACAATAAATTTTTGGACTATTCAGAAAATTAAAAAGTTATTAAAATAGGACAAAGTTATTATATGTTTTCTTTGTTGAGGCAAGAAGTTGCTCCTACTTAAAGCAAAGGCTTTATAAATTTTTATAATTTTGATATTGGTGCAGCGAATGAACTAGGTTCACAATTGCCCTTAATAAATGATAAAAAAAGGAACTATCCCGATCATGGTTTTAACAGAATTATTAAAAGAAAAGATTGTTGTTGTCACGGGCGGATGTGGTCTTATTGGACGTGGTTTTGCCAAAACTATTGCTGGGGCTGACGGTACTGCTGTCATTGCAGATATTAATCCTGAAGTTGGTGAGCGTATAGCATTGGACTTAGCTACAAAAGGTCTTGGGAAGGTTGATTTTGTAGAAATGGATATTACCAATGCTAATTCAATAGAAGCTGGAATTTCAAAAGTACATAATTTATATGGTAAAATTGATGCACTTATAAATAATGCATACCCGCGGAATAAAAATTATGGTCGATCATTTTATGATGTTGAATATTCAGACTTTTGTGAGAATATAGGTTTAAATTTAGGAGGCTATTTTTTAACTTCTCAAAAATTTGCTAACTACTTTACCAAACAAGAATATGGGAATATTATCAATATTTCATCAATCTATGGCGTAATGGCTCCGAAATTTGAAGTGTATGAGAAAACAGATATGACGATGCCTGTAGAATACGCTGCAATTAAATCCGGTCTCATTCACTTAACTAAATATATGGCTAAATATTTTAAAGGTAAAAATATTAGGGTGAATACAATATCTCCTGGCGGTATATTAGATAATCAACCTGAAGAATTTCTCAAAGCCTACAGTGAACTATGCATGACAAAGGGAATGCTAGAAGTAAAAGATATTGAAGGCACAATGTTATTCTTGCTCTCAGACCTTTCAACGTATATTAATGGTCAAAATATAATTGTCGATGATGGGTTTAGCCTATAAAATATGGAGTTTTTATGACTAAGAAACATGTTTTGCTTGTTGGTGCTGGTCAACTAGGTAGTCGCCATTTACAAGCTATGGCAAGTTGTAAAACAAATATTGACGTTTCAGTTGTTGATCCTTCTATGGACGCCCTTCGGACAGCACAGGAGCGTCTCCAGGAGGTTAAGTTATCTTCATCAATTGGTAAAATATCTTTTTTACAAAGAATTTCAGATGTAGAATCTGATATAGACTGCTGTATTATTGCTACAAATGCTCAACAAAGACTTACGGTTCTTAAAGAACTTCTTGAGCATCATTGTGTTGATAATATTATATTTGAAAAGGTTTTATTCCAGTCTGGTGAACAAATAGATGAAGCGTCAGCAATGCTTACTAAGCACGGTATCAAAGCCTGGGTTAATTGCGGGAGAAGAATACAATCAATTTATCGTGAACTTCAGTTATTATTGCAACATGAGAGTGCTATAGATATTGAAGTCGTTGGAAATAATTGGGATATGGCTTGCAATGGGATTCACTTGATAGATCTATGGGCTTATCTATCTGGTGATGATACTTATTCACTGAACAGTGAAGCCTTGTCTCCAGATATACAGGAAAGCAAACGTGCAGGTTATAAGGAAGTGAGCGGCACGTTGAGTGGATTTGGGCGTACTAGTAAATTTACTCTCAATTGCACAAAGGAAAATTCCGATTTATCACTGAATATTTTAATAAAGACGCCAAACTATAAAATTGAAATTGATGAAGTTAATGGTAAATGCAACATAGAAAACATTGTTGCTAAAACTACCGAAACGATTGAAATTTCTTTTCTCTTTCAAAGTCAAATATCGAACATTTTTATTGATGAAATTCTCAATTCACAGGGGTGTATATTAACCCCCTTTGCTGAATCCGCATTATTACATAAGCCATTCTTGGAAACCCTTCTAACGTTTATAAATGAGAATGGGAGTGAAAAATTTAAGGTTTGCCCCATTACCTAGACTTTAGAGATAAAATTATTTATTGTAATTAAAAGAAATTAAAGGTAACTATTTTTTTGAAAAAAATTTTTCTAATTGGTGATAGTTATGGGGGGCCGCGAAAATTTCCTTGCAGAACTGTTGACTTGGAGGAAACATGGCCCGCACTTTTATCAAATGAATTTGGGGCCAATTGTGAATATGACTTTAAGTCATTTCGGTGCCTTATTGAATGCGTTGAAATTCTTTCAAAAGCAGATATGCGATACGATGTTGTCGTAATTGGTGCGGGGATTGTCGATATTTTTCCAAGAACCTTACCTTATCATCTTTCGAGGTCTCAAAATATTTTACTTAAAATATTCAGAGTATTTGTGCGTAGCACTCGAGGATGGTGGATAAAATATATATATTGGAAACCTTGGTTTAGTTATTCCAATTTAGAGTTTGCGATTATTGAGGCACTAGTATCATGTGAAAATCTTATTCTATTAACAGTTCCACAGTTAGCAGAAAAACATGCAGAAAAAAACCCTAATGCACAAGAAATTTTAAATGCTTTTAATAGCTTTATTATGACCAAAGAATATGAATTTCCTGGGAAAATTCACTGTTTGGACGCGGCTAGTATAATTAAAAAGGTGGGCTTAAATTCTTGTTTGGATCCGAATGATTCTCATTACACAGCAAGAGGAAACTCGACGATTGCTGAAGCCCTTAAGCCTTTGATTTCAAAAATTATTGATGAATAAAGAATTCCAAATCATATTAATAATTATTCTAACTTTTTAGCCTGTTTTAATTAAAGCATAAAAATTATAAAAGTGGGTAAAATGAGTATAAGTCGTTTAACTATTTTTATTCTAATCTATTAAAAAATAAAACCTGTTTAGCAACACGAAAATATAAACAAACTTCATAAATTATGAGTATTTAATCAACTTCATAATTTCATTTAATGCTTCTTCTATGTTAAAATGATCACCTTTAAATATTTGAATATTTTTAGTTCCATCATAATTAAAATATTCGTCATGATTTGGGATCAAATTTTTTAAGAAAGATGTTTGTTGTTTATTTAAAACTCTTGCTCTTGTTTTTTTAATTAAATCATTAGCATTTTTAAGCATTAACTCTATTTCATCCTTTGGGATTTTATCATTAAGGGATGAACTAATACCATTCTTAAATTCATAACCATTTAATCTTCGCGCATTCACAACGGGTGCCACATTAAAGATATATTTAATAGCTGAGTTTTGAAGACATTCAGATATAATAGAACCAAGAGAATGTGTAATTAATAGATCAGTGTGACCTCGACATTCATTCTTTATAATAAGAGTAATATGTTCAGAAATTTTATCAATCTGCAAAGTCATGTAATCAACCTTAAGGATAATAATTTTATAACCCTTAAAATGAGATAAGTACTCTAACCAGAAACCCTCTCTCGTAAAAAGACCGTGAACTAATATTACTGTTTTTTTTTTATCTTTATTAAAAATAAGGTATGGGATCATTATTCTAACAGATCAGGATAAATGACAGTGTCGGCACTAATATCAACTTTCGATTGCCTGCCAACCACTTTATCAACCTCTGTGGGAGGAAAACCATCCCCCGGCCGCTTAAACTGTATATCCTCATTTTTAATAGTTTGACCCGATTTAATATCGACCTTTGAAACTATGCTCCTGCGCATATTAATTCTTTGATCTAATTCATCCTTAGAAACATGACGATCAAAAGAACCCAATGAAGCCCAGCTAATATTGCAGGAAGTAATCATTTTCTTAAATTCAGCTGGCTCCATTGCCATTTGATTATCCATACCTATTAGTGATGAATCTAATGTAAAATGTTTTTCAATAATAGTGGCACCCAAAGCGACTGCTGCCACAGGTACATCGAACCCAATTGTATGGTCAGAGTAACCAACTTGTAGGGATGGAAACCTATTTTTCAAAGTTATCAAATTATTGAGGTGAGTAATTTCTGGTTCTGCTGGATAAATTGAAACGCAATGTAAGATTGTAAGGTTTTCGTTACCTTCCTCAAGAATTGCCTCAACTGCCACCTCTATTTCTTGAAAATCAGCCATACCAGTAGAAAGTATGATAGCGGACTTTGTCCTAGCTATATATCTCAAGAATTGAATATTGTTTATTTCCATTGAAGCAATTTTTATAAATGGAGCCTTACAATCATTTAGTAAGAAGTCAACTTCGTCCTCACTATATGGCGTTGATGCAAAACCAATATCTTTACTCTCAGCATAGATAGCTAATTCCTTGAGTTCTTTGGGACTGAGCGAAAACTTTTTTACAAAACGTTTCGAAATTGGATTTTGTTTATAGTAGGTATCAGAATATAAGGTTTCTGTATTCCAAGACTGGAATTTTACACAATCACAGCCAACCTCAATAGCTGCGTCGATCATCTCCTTAGATGTCTCAACACTCCCAAAATGACTAGTATTAAATTCTGCTATAAAATATGGTTTGGAACTTTGAGAAATAACTCGCCCGTTATTTAATTTCATTTTATATCTCAATCTATTGTTTCTATAATCATTTCTTTGGCAAACAATTCTCTGTCCATAAATGGCCATTGATCTTCTAGAGGCCTACGGACAAATTTTCCATTTGAGTTTCGAGCATGTGATATTTCAATATATTCTTGATCAGACTTTCCTATAACTTCACATAAAACCTGCCCTTCAGCAGCTAAAATACTAGCAAGCTTTTTATCTAACTCTCCTAAACCATCAATTTTAAAGTATTTCATTCCAAATGTATCAGCTACTTTACTAAAGTCAGGTACTGTCACTCCATTACTATTGTCTGTACCAATAGTCCTTCTTCTAAATAATTCTTTTTGTCGTCTACGGATAATTGAGTAAATATTATTATTTACAACAATAATTTTAACGGGAATTGAGTTTGCTCTAATTGTTTCTAACTCTTGTATATTCATCATGAAAGAACCATCACCAACAATAACAACTGTTTGCCGGGCTGACGCAGCTACGCCAATAGCTCCAGGGATAGAGAAACCCATGGACCCCTGAGATACAGGATGTATAGCGCGACGATTTGGACCAAAGTCGAGATTATTAGGTAAAATAACTTCAATTAGACCTGAATCCGTTACTACGATTGCGTCATCGGCTAGATCACGTGACAAAGCGGTAGTTAAATCATATAGGTCAATATTTTCTTCCGAAGAAAAATACTCTTCCCTCGAAAAAACTTTTTTCCAATGCAAGCACTGAGCAACCCAATCACTGAGGGCCGGCGTTAATTTATCTTCACCAAGTATTGTAAAAATGTTTTTCAAATCGCATTCCACAACTTTATCAAAATCCAAACCAACTTTTGAGTGCTCAATAGGATCAATATCTACAACAATTTTCTTAGCAGACCTGGCAAAATTACAAAAATCAGGTCCCGAAATCATCGAATTTAATCTATTTCCTAATACAAGAAGAAGATCACAGTTCTGAACTGCAAAAGCACCAGATCGCATACTTCCCATACTACCAACTGATCCAACAGAAAGATAATTAGATAAAGGATAAATATCAGGTGAACTTCCTGTATATGCGACTGGTATTTCATTCCTTTCAGCGAATGTCTTGAGCTCCTTTTCAACTCCAGCAGACCTGATACCACTTCCAATTAAAATTACTGGACGTTCTGCAGAAGAAAGTGATTTTTTTATAAAGTCCACATCTTTTGTTGACTTGCTTATAGGTTCTTCTGCTTCAAATTTTTTAAGTTCTTCCGGGTTTATCTGCGCACTTTGCAAATCTAATGGCACATCTAGCCAAACTGGTCCTTTTATCCCAGAATTTGCCAGATATAGGGCCTTCTCAAGGTGATATCTTATATCCTCAGCTCGAGTGATCATGACCGCATATTTTGTAATAGGTGTTACGATTTCAACTATATTTGCCTCTTGTTGTCCATATGTACGGATACCTAAACCAGTGTAACCAGTTGTTTCTGCTAGAATATTTTGCCCGGACAGGTAGACGACGGGTAATCCATCTTGATATGCATTCAACACTCCTGTGACAGAGTTTGTTGATGCACATCCTGTTGAAACAAGGCAAAGGCTATGCTTATTGTTTAGTTGTGCACAAGCACCAGCGGCATATGAGGCTGCTTGTTCGTTATGGTGGCAAACCGCTTCTATGTGTTTAGATTTTGCTACCGCATCAGTTAAGAATAAAGCTCCACGGCCAGTAATTAAAAATGCTTCATTAATCCCAATTTCAGCAAGTGTCTCAATAATATAATCAGCTAATCTCATTGCTTGATTTCTTTAGGTTTATAGTTATCGAGGATATCAGGTACAGCAACTACAAATTTTGCAGAACAGGCTAATTCATCGCCTACGTAACTTTTCGCGCTTCCAGAAGCTATGCCTCGTCTGAAAGAATCTAAGGTTGCATGAATAATCATAGTGTCACCTGGGATCACTTTACGTTTGAAAGTCACATTATCAACTTTAAGAAAATTAGTTTTCGAACCTCGAAGGTTTTCTTTACATAGAAAAGTCATTATAAATGTTTGCACTAAAGTTTCAATCTGCACAAACCCGGGCACATTGGGGTCATCCTCAAAATGAGCGGGAAAAAACCACTCATTATAAGAAAAACACTTCAAGCCTTTTGCACTCTCTTCTGGAACGACATCATAAACGCGATCAACAAATAATAAAGGGTGCCTATTACACTGACACTCCTTAATGCCATTTATATCAAACTCTAGAAGTTCTGACATATTAAAATTCCACGCCGTACTTTGACATAATTTCTTTCCCTTTTTCAAAAGAAGAAAAGTCGATAATATCGTCTACATCCATTTCAATTTCAAAGTCATCTTCCAGTGCTGCCATAAGCTGCATATGGCCAACACTATCCCACTCTTCGATAGCTTGATACTTTAATTCTTCTACATTTCCATCGTACTGAAATGCTTCTAAAAAAGTTGCTTTATAGCGATCTGCATTAGTCATTTACTTTATTAGCTCCAATATATTTTCAACGGGCTTATGTTTTTACCACTAAAACTCATTAAAATAAAAAATTCATAGTCATCTTTACCATTTAAAAAGATAAAGTTTATCACAAAACTTTCTTTAAAATTTTGCGCACTCAAAAGTTAGCGTTCAAGAGTACAAAAATAATTGATGTAAATTACAATGTGAAAATCAATTTTACAAGCTATTCTATAAAAAAATTATCATTTAAGTAAGCATTTTTAATTATTTAATAATAACTTACTTATAAATTATTTTACCACTTTCGTTTCTTGCAATAAATTCAACAGGAACTAACTGGAAGGCGCTCGGGTGAACTTTTGTAGAGCTTGCTAATGATTTTTTAAACTCTCTCTCATCTATAACCCCAACATATTTAATCTGAATTTTGCCATTTTTCTCTATAGCGATGACTTCATCCAAATTTAATATTTTTTGAGCAAGATTTTCAATTTCTACTAAGGAAACCCTCAGCCCAAACACTTTAGAAAATCGTTTTATGCGGCCCACAATATACCAATAACCATCGTCATCTACATAACCTAAATCACCAGTATGTAGTCTACCATTGTTTACATCACCTTTCGAGAGATCACTTCTTACTTCTGAATAACCCATACAAACGTTTTTACCAGTATAAACAATCTCTCCAGTGCCCTCATCTTGTTCGTTTGACGAAGTATCCAAATCAAAACTTCCGCCACTAATGGGAACACCAATACTTGTCAACTTTTTTTTCAAACTTTGTGGGGGTACATATGACATTCTTGAGGTGGCTTCTGTCTGACCATACATTACATAAAAATCTATATTTTTTTTTGCACAATAATCAATTAATTTTTCTTTGTATTTAGTACTCAGATTACCTCCGGCTTGTGTCATATATTTTAAACTTGGTAAACTTCTTTTTAACAACCCACTTTTTATCATTATTTCATAAGAATAAGGGACGCCTGATATACTTGTTACCTTTTCATCGGCAATAAGGTCCCAAAACTCACGCTGTAAGACACTAAATTTAGTTGCCACTATTTTAGCACCCATTTTAAAATGGGTGTTAATTACAGATAAACCATAAGTATAAGCCAATGGTAGCGTTGTAATAGCAACATCATTTTTAGTAATTGGCAAATAGTCTAATATAGACTTTGTATTTTCAATTAAGGCATTTTTTGAAATTTTTACAAACTTTTTACTACCTGTACTTCCAGATGTTGATAACAATAAAGCTAAATCTGGATGAATTTTGTTTCCTTCCTCCGCTTCATTGAGATTTTTCTTTAATCCAAAATTCAAAATGCTAAATTCGCCTTTAACATTTTTTCCAGCTATGATAGACGGAGAATATACTTCTAAAATTTCATTTAAATTTACTTCGTCTATTGTAGAATCCAATAACATAATTGGCACGCCATTATAAACACAAAGTAGATAAATTAAAATACTTGAAGCTGAGTTATCGGACAAACAGACAACCAATTTATTTTTTTCTACTGAAGACCTAAATATTTTATTTATATCTTTAAAATCACGACCTGTAACACACAATCCCGTATCATCTTTAAGATAAACTTTAGAATTAATAAGCTGCTTATCAATTTCAAACATTGATTGTCCACCTTGGCCCTAACTGTTGTTTCATATTTTATATTATCCAGAGTATTATAAAGGATACTGTTCTTTGTAAAAAACTGAAAATAAAGCTTCATTTTCAGTTCATCATTAAATATTCAGACCTTTTCCCTTCCTAACAGTGCGCAATTTTTTAAAGCAATAGTATCTTACTCAGGAACAGCATCATCTGAAGCTTTTAGTTTAACACAAAAAAACTTGATTAATAAGTTTTGTATAATCACTAATGATTTAAACTGTATTAATATAAATTTATTAAATTAAGCTAATTTCTCTAGAAAGTTTTGTTAAAAGATTTTGTCCATCCCAAATAAAGCCCATGTCGAGGGCTTTACCAATGGGGACAATTCTATCAACGCCATTTATTTCATTCTGGATAATTATTTTTCTAAGGTCCTCGGCAAGTATTCCATGATAACTTATAGTTTGCTCTACATCGCTTATATAGCGAACAGTTTCCGATAGCTCTTTAATTTCTTTTTCAAAAAACATCCCAAATCTTCCTTTTAGGCTCTCTGGGTTTTTAACCTTTTCACAAAGAGGAATAACCCAGAGGTTTTTTTCCAAATCAATTTTCCACAATGCTTGCTCATTTTTTGCATTATATTTCATGATATCCAAAATTTTATCCATTCTGGACACTGGGTGTAGAGAGCCTGAAGCATTCAACCTTTGCTCTAACTGATCCCAAAACAATGATTTTGCAGATTTATTATCATCAGCGCTACCTAACCAAAAAACCTTGCTGGGCGAAGAACAAGCATTTTGATCCACTAAAAATGTATCGTTATAAAAATTGGTAGTTAATACGTCCTGTTCATTTTTACTAAGATTTAAATATTTTTTTGATCCAATAATAACGGATGAAATTTTGTTGGGAAAACTAACTTCAATTGATTTTGCTTTTCTATCTTTTGTTCGAAAAGCTTGAACTGTTTCGTTTCCACCCCAACTTATTAAAATATCTGCTTTATAAATTAACTGATCTAATAAATTGCTATCTCGATGAGTTCTCACAAAGAAATTCTTTTCACCAATACTTTTAAACTTCTTTTTGTTTGTTAATTCCTCAAATTGATTTAAAAATAACTCAACCTGCGGAAACTCTTTACTTGGTAAACGAACAATATTTGTATTACCAGACAACAAAGATATAAAAAATGAAAAAGCAAAGTTCATAGGGATATTTGATGGTGCTATATGCACTGCGGTTCCCCACCCAAGACGATAATTTAAATTTTGCACCTCAGTTAGCGCTCTTTTTATATTTGCTCTTCTACAGAAAAATCCTAAAGTAATTAGATCTGGAAATTCTTTTGCTTCATTGCATTTCAATATGGCTTTTGAGAAACTCGAAAAAAAATCTAAAATATTTTCATTTGTTAATGAGGTACAACTGCCCATAAATTTAAAATAAGGCTCATTTATTCCTTCAAATTTATCAGGGTTAGTTATAAGCATCACTGCACCCCCGCACTTCGGCCGCAGCAACGCGGCCTAGAACTTCAACAACAGTTCCTTTATCACCACACTGGCAAACTGGATTATGCCAGGCTCGGCCAACATCTTCAGTCAAAAGAGAATGTCCGGGGTAGCTTTTTGGCAAAGTTGAAATGACCTGCAATAATCCTACTTCTCCATCAGCTACAACTGCTAAGGTATCTTGGTCTCTTACTAAGATTTCAGAGTATCTTGAGGCATGCATTTTACCATATTTACATTCCATAAATATAGAACCGGTTTGCTCAACCATTCCATAATAATTATGAACACTTCCGCATCCTGTATATTGTTTGATAACTTTTTTAAACTTATCATTGCTAATACCTAAATGACTTAGTTTTTTCCACCCTCCACCATGTAAAATAATTGAATTAGTGAGATCTAATGTCTTACCTTTATTTTCTAATTCGATCAAAAATTTTTCCCAGATGAACGATGTAAATCCAAAAATTAAGATTGTTTGGTTTTTATTTTTATCGATAAATTCTTTTGTCTTTTTAAAATCTAAAGTAAAATCATTATCGAGTGAAAAAAACCTTTCTCTAGCAAAAATAGAAAAACCATTTATCGCTGCAGTTCTTGCTGAAAACATCAATCTGTCTCTTATTGTTTTTTCCGAGTCAATTATAAGCATGGGGAGTCGACCTCTCCCTAGGGTGCCTTTTGTAATTTCGATTAGCGCTTTTGTTTGAGCATTTGCCGTATCGCGATCCAAATAAATTTTAGAAAATTGCCCAGTTGTTCCCGAAGATTTCATGATTTTATAAACATTGTCATCGGGGATACTTTTTAAATCAAACTCTTTAAGGGCACGCACAGGCAAATAAGGTAAATCTACTAGGGATTTTACTGAACACTTTCCTTGAAAAAAAGTGTTAACAAACCACTTATAATCCAAAGAATTTGTATAATGCGTGGCAGTTAGTTGACACAAAGTATTTAAAATTAAAGAGCCATTTTTCATATCTTTTACCGTTAAATTATTAATCTTTTAAGTGCCAGTCTCAAGTTAAATATAATTTGCCTTCGATAATGCAATTATCTACCCCTTAAATTTATTAAGTATCACTTGTGGGGTTGAGTTTCAATGTATAGTTTAGCTAGAATCTCATATTAATGTCATACTTTTGATTAAAATTAATAAAAAATTCTAATGTTTTTATCTTAAAATCGATCATCAGATAATTACTATATTAAGTTGATAAATTCGATCATTTATTGAGAAAGTACTAAATTTTTGGGTGGAATAATCACACAATAGTGCTAAATGTATAATTTGTCTAAAAACACCTAATATTTGAGGTAAGATGATGTCTGACTATAGATTTGAATTTTGTACAGAGGAAACAGTTGAGAGACTGATAGAGTTTATTGATGTTTATTGGCAAAAAAACCATATTCTTGTCCAGTCCAGAGAATTATTTGACTGGCAACATAAGGCTGGGGATGGTGAATATAATTTTGCGCTGGCTATTTCAAACAAGACAAATGAAATCTGCGGTATTCAAGGGTTTATACCATCGGGGCATTTCTCGAAAGACCTTGAAGGTAATAATGAGACTTGGCTTGCTATTTGGAAGGTTCGTGATGATATTAAAGCCCCAGGGCTTGGCGCCGCTATATTAAAATTTATTAGAAAAAGATATAAAACCGTTTGCGCGCTTGGACTGAACAAGTTGGTATTGCCATTTTATGCAACATTCAAATATCAAGTGGGTGTTTTAAATCATCATGTATTAATAAATAATGAATGTCAGAACTTCTCTATTTTGCAACCCGGCATTTGGAAAAAAATCGAAATTTATCATCCTATAACTGGGTATGGACTAGTTGAACAGACAATAGAAACTATTTCAAAGTTAAATATTAGATCAGAAAAAAATGTTTTTTTTACAAAGCCACTAAAGGATGTGAATTTTCTTATAAATCGTTATCTTAGACACCCTATTTATGATTATAAGGTCTATGCTATATCTAAGGATGATCTTATTTCAGGTTTTTTGGTTACCCGTCATGTATCTTTAAAAAACTCAACGATTATAAGAGTTATTGATTACCAAGGTAGCTTTGACCATTTGTCTAAATTATATAACCCTTTGATAAAAATTCTAAAAAAATACGATGCAGAATATATTGATTTTATGCAATTTGGGATCCCAGTTACCTTCCTTCAAAAAGCTGGTTTCATTGATGTTTTTGAATATCAGGATATGGTTGTACCGGATTACTTCGAACCATTTGTTAATACAAATATTGTAATCGACTTCGCCTATAAGACCAAGAATACAGAACCAAATTTTTTCATTTGTAAAGGGGATGGAGACCAGGATCGCCCTAGCAGTATTGGGGTTACATCATGATAAATCTAACTACGGTCATGTACCATTATGTTCGAAACATTAAAGAATCCAGATATCCTGATATTAAAGGGCTTGAGCTTAAAGATTTTATTGAGCAAATTGAATATATGAATAAGCACTATAACTTTGTAACCATTGAACAAATTATTTCAAGTTATGAAGGCGGTGAACACCTTCCAGAAAAAGCAATATTATTAACATTTGATGATGCTTATGCGGAGCATTTTAATTTTGTCTACCCTATTTTAAAAAAATATAATATTCAGGGCTGCTTTTATCCGCCAGCAAGTGTAATTACTGATAATGTTTTGTTAGATGTGAATAAGATCCATTTTATTCTCGCCTCAGCTAAAAACCATGATGATTTAGTCAAAGAAATTGAAAGACTTCTTATTAAATATAAAACGGAATTTAAGTTAAATGATTTTGATTATTATTATAATAAACTAGCTATAGCGGATCGTTTTGATACCGCACAAGTAATATTCATTAAAAGATTATTACAACACGAATTAGATGAAAAACTTAGAAATAAAATTGCGGATGAACTCTTTAAAAAATATGTTGAAATTGGCGAAAAGGCATTTTGCCAAGAATTATATATGAATGAACAGCAAATTGAGCACTTAATCTGCGATGGAATGCATGTAGGTAGTCATGGATATAATCATAATTGGTGGAATAAGCTAACTTTTTCAGATTTAGAAAAAGAAATTGATTTATCTATGGACTTTTTACAACATGTTGGTTGTGATATGGAAAATTGGACAGCATGCTATCCCTACGGAGGTTACAATAAAAAAGTTGTTGATCTGTTGTCCAAAAAGAATTGTAAACTAGCCTTCACTACAGAGGTTGATATAGCTGATATTACGGTTACGAACAGATTGATGGTTCCGCGCCTTGATACTAACGATATTCCCAAGCAATCAGATGCGTCACCAAATAAGTGGTTTTCAAAAGCCTAAATTTTGGTTAGATACTGCAATACAAACATTTAAATGGAAAAATAATATGATATTACTAGTCGGAGCAGGTTACATGGCTCAAAATCACGCAAAAGTATTAAGTGCTCTTGGCAAGGAATATATTGTGGTAGGTAGGGGTGAAGAAACAGCTCAAAAATTTGAAAAAGAAACAGGTCACTACGTTATCCGTGGAGGAATTAAGAGATATTTAGCGACCATTAAAAGCAAAATAGATACGGCTATTATTACATTACCTGCTGATCATCTAAAGGATGCGTCTATTGAGCTAATAAAGTATGGCGTAACTAATATTTTAGCTGAAAAGCCAGCTGGATTAAATGTTAATGAAATCAATGAATTGAGTATTGTGGCTGAAAAGTTAAAAGCGAACGTATTTGTTGCCTACAATAGAAGGTTTTTTAGCTCTGTGAGTGCGGCCCAAAAAATTATCAATGATGATGGTGGAGTTACGAGTTTTAATTTTGAAATAACGGAGTGGGGCCACGTAATTGCAGAGCAACCTCATGCAAAACATATAAAAGATTGTCAGTTTTTATGTAATACTTCTCATGTTGTGGATTTAGCTTTCTACTTGGGGGGTAAACCAAAAGATATAGCTTGTTTTACTGAGGGTTCAACGGATTGGCACAGCCGAAGTGCAGTCTTTTCTGGTGCAGGTCAAACCGTAAATGGCTCGCTTTTCGCTTACCATGGAAATTGGAATGCTCCTGGGCGATGGAGTGTTGAAATGCTAACAAATGCGCACCGACTTATTCTTCGGCCAATGGAGCAGTTGCAAATTCAAAAAATTGGTTCAGTAGCCATTGAAGGATATACGATTGATGATGAACTTGACCTTAAATATAAACCTGGCCTTTATAGACAGCTAGAGACGTTTCTTTCAGTTAATAAAGGTGATCTTTGCACGATCCATGAACATTTAAAAAACTGTCAAGTATATGCGAAAATGGCTAACTATTAAAAATAAACGTAGAGTATTTCTAGAATATACCTTTTCAATTAATGTGCTAAGATCTATGAAAGAGATTGTCGTGAATTTTCTTATAATGACTTTTAGGACGTTATCTTGAGTTTTACTGTTTATTTAGCTTTGAATGAAAAAGATGTTGAGTACGCACTTTTGCATGTGAAAAAACAAGATTTTATTCTTACTGATGTTTTTTGTCCAAAACACTTAGGTCAAACATTGGTAGCAACATTTTTTGATAAAGATGATAAAAAACTTGTTTCTAGTTTTAGTCAATGGTTGAGGGATGTTGCGGGAGATAATTCAAATATTTATGGTTATGCAAATAATTTATATCAGAGTTCTATTCGACCACTGGCGGGCTATTTATCAGCAATTGATAATATTTTAGCAAATAAAGGTGACAATGATATTAAATTTCATTTTCCGGTCTCATTGTTGTGGGGGATGAAATCATCGACTTACTATCTTGCAGAATATGAATCAGCTGGAATTCATCTTTATGATCGACACTCTGTTTTGTTGCCATACATGGAAGAATATGTTCTTACTAAGGGTATCGCGATTATAAATGGAAAGAAGAAATTTCCCTTACAGGTTGGGATATTTAATCCTCTAAGGTTATGGGGCGTTTTCTTTTCCAAGTTATTACTGGACCTCAAAAGCTTTAAGAAGAATAAATTTTTTCCTTCAATAGGTCTATCCAATTTAGAAAGTCAGGTATTCATTATACGAACGGTTAGTCAGGCAATTACAATTCTTCCTTATTTAAAAATGACTAAACATAAAATCATCGTTATTATTGGCATGACTTATACAGATACAGGCGCCTTTGATTTATTGGTTTCCAGCACCAAGGACTTTAACAATATTTGCATCCACCGAGCCCGTCAGGCAGATTTTTACCAAACCCTCAATAAGTATTACCAGGGGTTTTGTAACATCTTGCAACAAAGAAAAGTAAATTTTTTGTATAAGGGACTTTCTATAAACTTGACGCAGGCTCTAAAAGAAGTGCTTGTAATGATGCCGAACCTAGCCTTGTATAATGACCAAATTAAAGTACCATTATCTAAAGTAAATGCAAAACGACTTTTTACACTTGAACAAAAATCACCACACGCTTTCATTGATGCATCTTTAGCAAAAATACAAAAAATTCCATCAGCTCAAATTCAATGTGTTCAACAATCCTTCTTTAATATACCTAACCCTGTAGTTGCAAATTTTTATTTCTGTGAAACACCTGCAATCAAGAGGTCTTTTCAGAAAGCTTGGCCTCAATACCGAGATCAAGTTAAGTATATTGGCACCTTTCAGGGAATTGAAAACCCTGTAAAAAAAAGAGCTACTAAGGATATAAACCGAATAATTAAAGTTTGCTTTTTTGCCGGAGTTGAACGAGAGCTTAATAATAAATTATTTAAATTTTTATCTGATTTTTCTGATATGAATCCCATATCTTTTATAGTAAAACTCCACCCTAGAGACCCTGAAAAATATTCTAAAATATTTCCACAAATAGATTTTGTTAATACATATATGGGAACATTCTCTGAATTTGCGGCCAGTTTTGATCTTGCAGTTACTTTGCCTTCAGGGGTAATTAGTGACTTGTTATTTACCGACACGCCCTTTTTGGTTTATATGCCTGATCATAATAGTTATATTCAAATGGAAGGTTCATTTTTACCAGAAGGTATGAAACCTATTAAAGAAATATCACTTCTGTTGAATATGCTTTTAGAAATAGATGCGGTAAGAGAGTGTCATAAAATAATTTTAAAGAATTTCAAAGAAAACCATGGTTTAATTACAGATATTTCTATGATTGAAAAAAATATTCTAAATTTATTAAATGATACTGCTGTAAAAAAATAATTATACTATCAATAAGCACCTTTGGCTGGTAATGGGCCAAAAGCTATTTAATGAAAGTGCGTGTCATTAATTATCTTGTTAAAACTACATACTTTTTTATTTTTCTACCATATCTTAGCATGGGATTGCCACTTGAGACAGATGTTCAACCATTTGCAGGTGGCTTTGCGTTAATTTACATAATTATAAATATAACTAGAATTAAATTTAGCCGCTCCGCAGTGCTCTTGTTAATTTTTTCTATATTTGCAATTTCCTGGACAATTTTTATTGAAGGTTCAGGCTTATTAATCATAAAAACCCTAGCCTATCCTTACGGTTTAATTATTTATGTATTTATTTATAATACTCTTGATTTAGTGGTGGTTAAAAGTGTAATGAAATACGCGACTATTTATTTTTCTGTAATAGTGTTCCAATTAATGTTTCCAGCTCTGTATGTGCAAATCTTTTCGGTGCTACTGCGCGCAATCAATGTTGAGGAAATTGGTGGTGTTCGAGGCATTAGTGCTTTAACCACGGAACCATCATTTACAGCTTTTATATTATTTTCGTTTCTTATCATTTTTAATTATTCGTATGTTTTTAAATCAGAATTTAAAAAAATACCTTATTCTTTTGGGCTGCTTATTGGAATATTCTATACAAAAGCAACATCCGGTATCGCGTTAATATTTGCGCTGTTTAGTCTTGAGATTTTAAAAAAAATAAGCGTAAAAAAGGCTATAGTCATTTTGATTTTTATTATGATGGTTATTATATCAATTGATTATTTTAATTTAGAGAAATATAGAGCCTTTAACTTTTTTATAAAAGCTGCATCATCTCCTGAATTAATTCTTTATGAAGGATCTCTATTTGTGAGAGTATATTCTCTGTCAGCTGGTCTTGTTGCTCTTTGGTATAACCCTTTTGGCGCAGAACTAGGGTCTTATAGTTTTGCGTCTATAAAAACAATGACGAATGCTATATACTATGGATACACATTTCCGGATGCATTTATAACTGTAGGTCCAAGTCTTGGGATGCCGTCTACTTTAGGGGTCGGTTTATTAAGATTTGGAGTATTTTACCTTATTTTTTATATTTTAATGTTCTTACCGATATTTTTAAAGACGCACACTCCCTTAATTGTCAAAATATTAATATTTGGTTTCACGGCACAATCCTATTCTTTCGCCTTTCCAATATTATGGTTTCTAATTGTAATGACGGAAAAGAATTTTTGGTATGCAAGAAATAATGGAAATAAAGGCGTTTTAAAATGATGAAGGATAAAAAGAAAATTTTTTTAACTACAGAGCATCAAGTACAAAGAAAAAGATTGAATTTATACATATGTCCAATTGATTTCCATAGTAACATGCTTGAAAGTTTGACTATTACCCAGTTGTTAAAGTTATTTATTATAGAGCCTTTATAATGCAGAAAGAATTCATACTAACGGCATTTATAACTATTTTAGCTCGTGGAGTTCCAATTTTAGTATTGCCGCTGCTCACAGCAAGTTTGAACCTTGAGGAATATGGTATGTTTGCCATCTATCTTCTTCTAATCAATTTATTATCTCCAATTATCACTGCCAATCTTGCCGCCGGCGTCTTACGAGAAGGTATTGGATTTCCACATCGAGGATATAAGCTGGTCCAGCTTATTAGTAGTTATTGTTTAGCCCTCGTAATATTCACTGTCTGTGCGGGCAGTTTATTACCTATAGATGTTAATTATCTGTACGTTACAATTTTAATCATTACGTTTGGTCACCAAGAAAGTCTTGTGTCTTTTTTCAGATCACGTTACCGAGATGATTTGTATTTCTGGCTTTCTCTGTCCAGAGCTACAGCACTTGTAATTCCCGCATTTGCTACATTTAGAGGATATATAGGTCTTGAAGGATTAATGGGTGGGTATTGCCTAGGTTTTCTTATCACTTCATTACTCTTTACACCTTTTTCAGTGTGGCGAACTCCTATTAATAATCGTCACTATGTTTATTTTAAAATCACTTTCGTGTATTGTGTTTTTTTAATACCTTACGCAGTCGGCCAGTGGATTGTATCAAGCTCTACAAGAGCGCTTTTAGGGGGTATCAATTCTGCAGAAAGTGCGGGTCTATTTGCAATTTCTTATACTATGGCGGCGCCAATAATATTAACCTTTAGTATATGTGGCGTGGTTTTCGGTCGGTGGATATTATCTTCGCCTGAGAAATGGTTAGAAAATAGTTATTTTAGGCAGCGTATTCTTTGGGGACTAGTAGGGGTTGGTTTTTTCTGTACAGCTTTATCGATGACAATTGTATATTACGACTACCAGTATTTTCAATTAATTAACTATTATTCTGCAGAAAGCGTTTTGATTACGGGTATTATATCCATGGGTCTTTTGTTCCAATGTATGTATTCAGTTTACGGTAATATATTATTTTTAAAAAAAGCGACTAAAGTATTAGCTAAAAATAGTATGATCATTGCCGGTCTGCATTTGTTTCACAGTTATTTTCTAATTACTTACTTTAATTTAATTGGTGCTGCAGTTTCGGTTTGGATATCTTATTTACTTGTTTGTGTGTTATCTTTTATTGATGCAAAAAAAGCGACACAGGGTTCATTAGAAAACAGTACAATGGATATGGTCATTATTGGAATTGGCGTGGTGGCGCAAGTAGTATTGGTCGTATTTTTTCACTTTCGATGGTCGGCTTTGTTTATTTAATATGAACGATGATGAGCCCTCAAGGCCTATCTTTTAGTAATTGAGTAGTTTTTATAAAATACAGTGAATAGCGACCACTAACTTGCATTTGACATTTATTATGTTATAGAATCTTAACCTTGACTTGGCTTTTCTCTCAAAAGGATTTTGCAATGCAGCAAACCACAGACACTTCAACAAATAAAACACTGGCCCCTATTTCAGGTGTGTCCTTCATGGGCCTTTTTAAAGCTTTATGGCAAGGAAAAATAACTGTCATTTTATGTACATTAGTGGCTGGTGGAATGTCTATATTTTACAGTCTTTCATTACCCAATCAGTATCAGTCATCTGTTCTCCTTAGTCCCGTTAATGATGATTCAAACGTCAAATTATCAGGGATCAGTCAAGGTCTTGCTTCCTTTACTGGAACAAGCCTTAATGGTGGAGGGGTCGATGCGATTGATGTTGGTTTAGAAACTATTCAATCAAGACAATTTTTATTAGACTTTATTAAACGTTACAATATTCAAGTTCCTCTTATGGCTGGTCAAAAATTAGATAATAGGACCGGGCAACTTCTTCTTGATACGGATATTTATGACGCGATTGAAAGCCGTTGGAAAAACGAAGAAAATAGAGCCCCATCTCATGCACTAACGCTTGATGCTTTCAGAAATAGAATGGCTGTAAATACTGATATTGAGACGGGTTTAATCACTATTTCTTTTACATTTATTTCTCCCAACTTAGCTCAACAATGGTTAAAATCGCTTATAAAAGAAATCAATGATAATCAACGAAATAAAGATGTAGATAAAGCAAATAAAAAAATTGAATATCTTCAATCTCAGGTAAGTCAAACGCAGGTCACAGAAATGAGAGCCTTGTTATTTGAGTTAATTAAAAAAGAATATAAAATTAAATTGTTGGCAAGGACTAATCAGGAATATTTTCTCGAGACAATTGACCCACCTGTTGTAGCTGAATTTAAATCTAGTCCTAAAAGAGCATTGATTTGTTTAGTAGGTGCTTTCCTTGGTTCATTTCTAGGTTTTTTAATAATCTATTCTCGTCGCGAATACCCTAGACTTAAAGAGCAATACAGAATGATAGAATGAACGAGGCCATATTTTTTAAATTCTAGAGCCAACTATATTTTTGATTTATCATCAGTGATTTGTTTGTTTTCCTTGGATACACTTAATTGATAATTGAATAGTTCCAACTTATCACTTAAGAGTTAACCGCAAAGCTTAGAACTAAAAATTAATATTACTTAATTCATCACTCTTATTTTATTTGTTCATAAAGCCGGATTTCTTCAAGCGGGTCCGCTTCATGTTGTCCCTGAAATAAATTGATCCGGTAATTATTTTTTTTATCAGAATTTCTGTTTTCAAAACTATTAAGTATAAAAATTTTATTTTCTCCTAAACGACCCCATGCCCCAGCGTCATGATTGCCGATCGAAATTACAAGTTTCTTAGGTAAAATAAGATCATAAATTCCACCATTATCTAAAAATGAATTTAAATAAGTTCGCTCTAAATTGTCCGATGCAAGTGAATATTCACTGTGGATATAACTATATCTGCCCGCTCCGCCAATACTTATAACTGCATCTACATTATGGTCTAGTATACCAATAATTTCTGCTAATTGACTTCCATAACTAATACCTGCGACAATGATAGGTAAGTCTTCTTCGTAGTTTTTTATAATATAGTCTAAAAGATCATAGATTAAAGCCACATCAATACCCGTACCTGATAGGCCTAACCTTGGAAGGTTAATTTTGACACCTCTTGAATTTACATCTGGTGCAAATACATCATATCCTGCCTCGTGCCAAAACTTTCCAAATGAATTAGTGTAATCCGTTACTTTACCTAAAACCGCTTCTGGGCTACTTCCTCTTCCATGTAGAGCTATTACAACACCTTTTGGCAATGGCTGCTGAAGAGTAAGTGTTCTAAATTTCGCTCCAAACCGCCCATTGAGCCATAAATGGTTTTGGTTTTTCTCTAATACATTATGTGTGGGGCGAGTACTTGGTTCATAGCCGATAAATTCGCTAAGTGCCTTGTGAAGAGTTTGAGGTCCTTTTGTAACAAGCGTTTTTTTTATATCAAGAAGTTGATTTGAAAAAAATCTAAATCGTTCATTTGCAGCCTCGGCACTATTAGCTATCTCGGATAATTCGTCCCGATATATATTATGTAAACTATTAGAAGCATCTGCAATCATTGATCTATTTTGTAAATAGTCGGTTGGGCTAGAATTTGATAGTTTATATAGCCAAGTATCAGGTGAAGAAAAAACTACCTGTGGCTGATTGTGAGCTATAGTATTCTTAGCAGGAAGTCGCATTATTGTTTCAAAGAACCAATGTGATTTCCAGCTCGGCAAAGATATCACTAGAGCTCCTATGGTAAACACCCAAAAAATAAAGGATAATAATACACTTGTGATTAGTAGCGAGACTAAAGGGCGTTTATTTAAAAAATTTCTAATCATGGAGTTTGATTACATCTAAGTGTAAGGAATGTAAAATATAAATTCTAATTTTCTTTGAAAAATTATTATTAATATCACTTAGAAATTATATTGATAATATGTGTTTATATGATAAATCTATGGGATTAATAAATATAACCTTAATTAGGATCTAATATATGTGCGGTGTTGCGGGGTATATAGCAAATCAACATTATGAGGATGATTTGTCAAATGCAGTGTTGGCGATGATCCACCGGGGGCCTGATAGCAATCACACTAAAGAGCTTGAATTTTTAGGTAAAAAAATTGGATTGGGGCATGTGCGGCTGAGTATATTAGATCTTGATTTTCGCTCTGACCAGCCATTCACCATTGATGATGGTCTTTATACTATCGTGTATAATGGAGAGATCTATAATTATGTTTCTATTAAAGAAGACCTTATTGAACTTGGTGTCCAATTTTATACTACGTCTGATACAGAGGTTTTTTTGCAGGCATATAAGCATTACGGCATTAAATGTGTTGATAAATTTAAAGGTATTTTTTCGGCCGTCATTATAGATGCTAAAAGGGATGAAATTCATTTAGTGCGGGATCAACTTGGCGTTAAGCCTCTTTATTATTACAAGAATGCTCAGGGTGAGCTTTTCTTCGCTTCTGAGATAAAGTCATTGTTTCAATTCAAAGATGTTAAACGAACTATATCTCAAGGCAATATCTGTCAATTTTTAAACATGGGATTTGTTATCGAGCCTCACACGGGCTTTGAAGACGTCAAAAAAGTATTGCCGGGTGCATATCTCACGTTGGATAAAGAACACGTGTTAACACAGACCATATACTACACACCTTCCTTTGGTAAGGCTCCTGATATTAAAGAAGTTGAAGATGTCATTAAATACGCCACGCGAAAGCAGGCCTTAGCAGATGTGCCTGTAGCTCTTTTGTTTAGTGGCGGTCTAGATTCAAGCATCTTAGCGGGTCATTTAGGCGCAGATACAAAAAGTCTCTTTTTCGAGAGCGATAGGGTTGAAACTCAAGCCGCTGGTATGGCCGATGATAAGTTTTATGCCGAAGAAATTACTAAGCGGCTTGGATTGGACTTAGAGCTAGTCAAGTCCGATAATGCAGAGACTGTAAATTTTTTAAAGGAAATTGACCATATAGCAGCAATGGTTGAGGAGCCTATTTCAGACTATACATTCATTGCATCTGAAAAGCTTTGTAAAGAAGCGCGAAAACACGGCTATAAAGTTGTGATTAGTGGCATGGGTGGGGATGAGGCCTTCGGCGGTTACCCAAGGTATATATTAGCGAAAAATTATAAGTTTTTCAAAAATATACGCCTTCTTATACAATTGAGCGCACCTTTGCTTTCTCGGGTTGCATTCTTTGCTAAAAAAGTTCAACGGCTACTCAGTTTCTTACAAGAAAAATCATTTGCAATGGGTTATGTACGGTTAATTGGCTATCTTTCCTCAAAAGAGATTAATGCTCTTTTAAAAGAGCCGCTGTTGCAACAGCAGTTTGAAGTGTCTCTAAATGATGTCATAAAGAAGCATGAAGACCTTCCGCATCTAAAACAAGCAATTATGCTAGATTATACTGGGTTTCTTTCTCACAATCTTATGGTAGCCGATAAATCTAGTATGCTAGCAAGCGTTGAAATGCGAGTTCCGCTATTAGATGTGGATGTATATCAAGCTGGGATAGAACAGGCTAGTGAGGACCTAATATCAGGCAAGCAACAAAAGCTTATTCTACAAAAGATATTAAAAAGACTATTACCTACAAAACTGGTTTCTCGGCAAAAAACGGGGTTTAATCCGCCACTCGATAATAAAATTAATCAGCTTGGGGAAAAAAAGATTAAAGAAATTTTGTCATCTGGACCTATTAGTAGGCATTTAAATTTTGATGAGATTCAGAGTATTGTAAAACAACATTTTTTACAAAAGAAGAACAATACTTTCAAGATTTGGCAATTTCTATTTTTAAACGCATGGCTCACCCGTTGGTCAGAAAATTAAAAATGAATATTTTTCATAAAATTGGACTTTATTTAAGAACCTTACGATATTTGAAACCTGTTCAGATCACAAACAGGCTTAAGCGGAAGTGCTTTCCGGCAAAGGCTGACCTTTCCCCAGCACC
>Ga0075445_10000158_pt1 | contig 36235 bp, 35 predicted proteins | sample CoawatmetaG02DNA_FD_72350 | JGI IMG/M metagenome (GOLD analysis project Ga0075445, IMG submission 72350) | Marine microbial communities from the West Antarctic Peninsula - Coastal water metaG029-DNA | ecosystem: Environmental > Aquatic > Marine > Coastal | place: Atlantic Ocean: West Antarctic...
CTTATAGCCCAATAAGATAACAAACTCATTAAACCCATGGCTAGAATAAATTTTCATAATATGCCACAGTATTGGCTTTCCACCGATTTCAACCATTGGCTTAGGCTTAATATCAGTCTCTTCACTCAGACGGGTGCCAAAGCCACCCGCTAAAATTACTACTTTCATTATTTAGTTGCTCCAATTAAATTCAATTTGATCAATATTTTTCTTATCAACTTCATGAGGATTGTGCTCTATATCTGCAATGTTCAGCAACATCGATCCATTATCTGATAGACCTTGAAACCCAATCCATACCATTGGTGGAACTGTCAATCTACAATAATTATCCTTTGAGATTATAACTTCTTGAAATTGAGTGTTTGACGCTTTCCTATCATCAAACAATACAAATCTTATTTTCCCAACTGGAACCACCAAATTAAGAGTCATCTCATGATGGCGCTTCCACGCCTTGATAGCATTATAACTAACCATTGAAAAATAAGCTTCTCCAAATCCAGAAAATCCAGGATCATGGCTCTTCATTGCATGCATTACATCACCCTTATTAACTTTTATAATGTCCAAAGGTGTTATTATTAATTCATTCATTGTGCATTGTGTACTAACTTGTAAAACTGCTCTGTCATTTTTTTGGCTGTAAACTTCTCTGTAATTATTTTACTAGCCTTATTTGTTTTTTCTTTAAAAGGTTCTGGATTTTTAATAAATTCCTTTAGCTTCTTTGCAACCTGTCCTGGAGCTTCAGGGTCAACCAGTGTTCCCACAGAATTATCTAAAAACTCTGTAACACCTCCAACTCTTGTAGCCAAAACTGGGGTTTTAACTAGCATAGCTTCAGCAATAGTAAGACCAAAGCCTTCAAAATCCTTGGTCATAGACAATAATAAATCTAACTGAGCAATTAAATCAAAAGCATTTGCTTTTAGATATCCTGTAAATATAACATACTTTCCCACATTATTTAATTTTGAAATAGTTTTTAATCTTGTGATTTCGTTATCCAGGCCAGATCCTATAAATACAATTATTGCCTTTGCTTTATCCTGATCCGATAGCATAGAAAATGCCTTAATCAAATCATCATGGCCCTTGTATTTTTCAATTCTTCCCAAAACTCCAAATAAAAGAGTGTCCTTATCAACGCCAAGATAACCTCTAAGAGAGAAATCGCTAGACAAATTCAATTGATCTGTATCGATTCCATTATAAATAATTTGAATAGGAAGTCTTTTTACGTCAAAAGACCTATTGTCAATCAATGACTTTCTAGTTGCTAATGAAACAGCAACAATATCTGTAGCTGATTCTTGAATCTTTTTATCAATATACCTTTCTAATTTTGCATAAAAAAAATAAGGCTCTACAGCCGCATGGTGGATCAATAAAATACGTTTAGTGATTTTTAAATTTCTAGAAGATAGCATCGACGCCAAGCAACTCCAAGCCGCAGGATAACCACCATTGTTAGCAATAATTGCATCAAAACCTCCAATTTTAGATAACAATCTCTTTAATTGAATTAGAGCGAGAGGGAATAAAAGTGGAAAAAATAAATATCTAAAGTATCTTGTTAAGGTATTTATAAATCTAGAATTAGGATTTTCTGTATTGTTAAAAAATATAGAACTATAGGGAACATGAGTAATATTTTTCAAAATATCAATATCTTCCTTTATTCTGCTAAACCCCTTATTGCCTCTATTATAAAAAATAATAAATTTATCACCTTTAGGCCAATTTCTTAATAGATTTAACAAATGTGTATCAACACCACCTGATAATGTTTGCTCCCAAATAATGGCAATTTTCATTTTTATTGAAATTTTTCAGAATAATATCTTATCTGCATTAAGGAATATTTTTCCATATCGCTTCCTTTATAGAACTCTCTATACCATTCGGATGTCATTTTAACTGTATCCTCAAATGTCAACAATGAGCGCCAGCCCAAATCAAATTCTGCCTTATCGCAATTAAGCTTTAATAATTTAGCTTCATAAAATTTATCTACAATGTTTGATTCATCATTCCATTGAACGTTTTTCCAATATTTTCCCATCTCATTTAACAGATCCCCTACTGAAAAATTCGATACTAATGAAGGGCCAAAATTATATGCTTCTCCATGAATATCTTTTGAGGAGTAAAGCTTAGATGCTAGCAATAAATAGCCACCTAAAGGCTCCAAAACATGTTGCCATGGCCTGGTTGCATTTGGATTTCTAACATTAACACTTTTGTCTTTTGACCATGCTCTTACACAATCAGGGATAATTCTATCTAAAGCCCAGTCTCCTCCTCCAATTACATTTCCAGCCCTAGCCACTCCTAATTTAATATTTGAGTCAGGATCATTAAAATACGACTTTACATAACTTCGTATGGCCAACTCAGCCATTCCTTTGGAAGCACTGTACGGATCTTTTCCACCGAGACGATCAGTTTCTCTATACCCCCAGAACCATTCAACATTATCATAAGCTTTATCACTTGTTATCATAACAGCAACTACTGATTTCTTTAAATAACGTAATGACTCTAGAATATTTATAGAACCCATTACGTTTGTACTAAATGTCTCTGTAGGAAGTTCATATGATGATCTTACTAAAGATTGTGCGGCTAAATGGAAAATAAAATCTGGTTGTATTTCACATATCAAACTCTTAAGTTTTTCTGCCTCAGTAATGTCTAGAAAATTATGATTAATCCTATCTGAAAGCTTTAATGCTTCATAATTTGATGGACTCGTTGGAATATCTTTCGATATCCCAAAAACATTAGCACCTATATCAACCAGCCAATTACTTAGCCAGCTTCCCTTGAACCCCGTATGTCCTGTAACGACAACTGTTTTATCTTTAAAAACATTGATTTTATTCAAAACTTTACTTTAGACCTATTAAATAAATAAACAATACTTTTATCATCACAATTTCTATTCCAAGTAGATCTGCCACATCATGATTAATAAAATCACTTCTAATATCATTGCCAGCGCCAAGATTAAGCTTCATAAGATTCCATTTCTGCAACTTCAAACAACATAATGTCAACTATAATCAAATGCAAGAATTTTATAATACCAATAGTTATTTATTACTAATATACCAATTAAGTATATATACATAATTTCGTAGATTGATAACAATAATTATATACCCATATCCTATGTCTTTAGAGGCATAAACATGTTAATATTCTCTATAAAGAAGTCGGCATATTTAAAGTAACCAAGCAAAGATAGATTAAGAATAACACCAAAAATTAAAAAGTGATGGATTCTGGTAACTCATTATCTACTAATATATTACAAATTATCCAATAATAATTTTCTTAGTGAAAGTATAGGGCTATTTACTTTGTTAGAATATTTATAACAGAATACTTTTCTTGCATTCTGAACCTTTTCACTGCCCCACCATGAATCTAAATCATCCCAAGAATTTGTTATATGTTTTGCAGCTTCTTCAAGACTTTGGTAAATTATCCCAGCATCTATCAATAATTCATAGAATGGAATTGCATCTTCCAATAAATGATCCAAACCACCACGCCAAAAACAGACTACAGGCACATTTAAATTTAGTAATTCAAGAATTGCGCCAGAGTCATAGGTTATTACTACAATTCTAGATTTAACAATTAAATTATTGATAGGTTCTTCGCCAGTATCAAGGTCTATATTTTTACTATGCCTATTCCACATCAAGCTATCTGAAGATTCTGTTTCTTTATTGCTAGAACCATGATGAAGCCTGACAACAAAACTGCTCTTTATATGACTTGGAAAACAATCGTAAAAAGACAGCATATCTTGCTGATAAACTTGGTGCTGATATTGACGGTCATAGGGCCCATCATGTTGTCCAGGGCCTCTCTTTACAAGCAATAATCTCCCCTTTTTATTATAATTCTCACTTTTAAACGAAATAGTTCTAAAGTTAAAGGCTGGCACAACATCAACATTTTGATAGGCATCAGTCCAGCCCCAACTTATAAATTTATCACAAGTTCTCAGTTCTGTATAGTTAACTGACTCTCTATTAGTTCCATAGTCTGTTCCATGCTGACCAACATAATATGGCACCCCTGCCTCAACCTTCGCAGCTGTCCAAAATTTAAAGCCCTCATTGTATGCAAAACTATTGGATGTAAAAATAAATTTTGGATTTTTTGGCCATGAAAATTCATTTACTTGCTCAACAATACTCTTATAACCCTCCAAATAGCAAATTGGCAACATTTCCACAAGTAGCCTTCTTGCAACTTTTTCCAGCCCTTCGTAACCATCCCAATCTACACTGAATCTAGATCTGTCCTCTAAATTTATTTCTGTTATATCAATTACTGGGGTGATCCACCGCTGGGGAAGCTGAATTAAACTCAATTGTAATTTTATTTCATTAAAAAATGATAGGTAACTTTTTGTAATAAATGCATCTGATTTTCTGTGAACTTTATTTAATAAAGACGCACAAAAAATAAGTGCTCTTTTTTTTCTTGAAGTGCTGTATTTCTTGGAAAATAATTCAACCTCATAATCTATATCTAATACATTTATTGGAAAATCAATTTCCTTGAAATTGGAAAGTATTTTGGCAAAAAGAATGCTATTCCATGTGCTGTTATTTATTATTGATTGAAATTCAGACGTATCGCTGGTTACTAAATCACTTTGAGTTGACTTGTATACTGAAGTTCCAGATATTCCAGAGTTATTAACAACAGATTCAATAGTTCTGTATCTATTTATAATAACTTTTAGATATTGCCTTAGCCAATGCCCAATAAGAATATCCCAATAACGGCTAGAATGTGATTCATTGTGAAATACATTTAATGAATCAGTAAGCTCTGTAAGGAGCTGATTAGATAGCACCTCCAAATAATCATGATCATTGTTAGTACCTCTATTTTCTATAAAAGGTTCTGCAAGACGTGAGTCTAATTTAGACCAAATTTTCTCACGATTAAATTTTTTACACCAAACACCTAAAAACAATACAGGTTGATTAATCTTCCAAGTTTTTTCATCTGCAGTCGTTAAAAGGTATCTCTTCAATTTATTTCTCTATTCAACTTAAAGAGTAAAAAATGTTTTTATTAAGCAAAAATAAAATTAGATAAAAGCTATTGTGTCCCAGGAATCAATTGCAAAATCTCATTAATTGGCATACACATGCTTTTCTCTTCCGCCTCTAAACTTCTTCCATAAGTCAATATAGATTTTGCAGTTTGCGCCATTGCTGGATATGCAGAACGCAGCATATGATTAGCATAACAAACAATACTAACTCCTTTTGCTTCCCATTCATCTTCAGTAACCGAATTAAAACTTGATGGAACAACCATTAGTGGAGCGTTTAGTTCCATTTCATGGTACTTTTTACAGAACTCAAATATCTCATCTGGCAATTTTTTTCGACTATGGATCATTATAGCATCAGCCCCAGAGTTGATATATTCTCGCGCACGTAAAAGAGCATCTTCCATTCCAGCATCAAGGATTAAACTCTCAATTCGAGCAATAATCATAAATTCATCTGTCACTTGGGCTAACTTCCCGGCTTCAATTTTTGCTTTAAATCCTTGCACTGAATCTTGAGTCTGTTCAACATCATTACCAAACAATGAATTCTTCTTTAATCCAACTTTATCTTCAATAACTACTGCAGATACTCCCATTCTTTCAAGAGATTTAACTGTAAACACAAAATGCTCAATCTTTCCACCCGTATCGGCATCAAAAATCATAGGCTTTGTAGTCACCTCAAAAATATGATTAACACTTGACAATCTTGAGGTCATGTCAACTGCCTCAATATCAGGCATACCCTTGGCTGTTGAATCAGTCAAACTACTCGACCACATGGCATCAAATTCAACCAATTTGCCGTTTCTATTGGCACTTGTAACTTCTGTAATTAACCCGCATAAGCCGTTATGAACTTCATTGACTGTTACAATTGATTTAGCATGTATTAATCTTCTCAACATTGATAGCCTAATATTTGGAGTTGTTCCAATTGGCTTGTTTATTGATTCTAAAATAGTCGAAGTGATCCCTTGGGTGTATGAGTATTCTACCAATTCACCTCCAATTTCATCAAGTAAATCAATCACTTCTTGTCTTGTAGCCTTTAGAATCCCTTCACGCCAGTCATCTCCATGAACCACATAATCAGGTTTTAACTTAATAATATTACTTTTATAACTTGTGGTTTCTTGAGGTACAACTTTTGATACGCCTTTAATATTTTCGATTATTAATTTTCTTTGCTCATACTTCATTGCAGGAAGTTTTTTATAAGAAGCAATAGCAGTATCCGAAAGAATCCCTACAGTTAGGTCCCCAAGTTCAGTAGCTTTCTTGATAATATTAATGTGGCCAGGGTGAATTGTATCAAGACTTGTAGCTAAATATACAGTTTTCATATAATGTTTATTTTGATTAATTAATTGATAAAATAGATAGAAAATTACATGTTTAGATAAATACATCTGAATATCGTATTAAGGACGTTAATTATACACAATCAATAAAAAAACATCTTATGAAAAATGTATCACAAAATATTTTACAAGCTAGAATTGATCTTGAAAAGAATGGTTTTGCGGTAATTGAGGGTCTACTCAAAGACACTTTAGAGCTAAAGAGTTTAAAAGATAAAATTTACCAACTAGTCTGCATAAAAGCAAGGCAATACAATATTTCAATTCCGGAGAATCAACCTGATTCAATTAATGCCAAGATAATGGAGATTAATTCATCTAATAAACTAATTGGGGCATTTCTCAATGACTCTTTAAACGCATCACCTGAATTATTTAGACTTTTAAGCTCAAAAAATTTTGAAGCTCTGGCACAAAGTTTAATTGGTAATGCTAAAGGGTGTATTCTAACTAACAACCATCGAATAAGGGTTCAAATTCCTGGTTGGGATTCAGTTTCAAATTTGCCTTGGCATCAAGACTCTCACTATAATAGCCTGTATTCAGAAAATAGTTCAATTGCTATCTGGACTTCAGTAAATGATATTAACCTAGAGGCAGGGCCATTAGTTTTTAAAAAAGGATCACACGTCCTTAAACAAGTTAAAAGAGAAGAATTAAAAAGACCAAATGGTCAAATTATTTACACTATTCCTGAGAAATATATAAATAACTCGGAATTTGAAGAGGTATTAGTTGAAACTAAATCTGGTGACATAATTTTGATAGATATGGATGTAATTCATCGATCTGGAGCAAATAATTCAATTGATAATGTCAAGTTTTCACTTCAATGTCGCTATCATGATGCAAGTAAAAAAGGCTTTCTACCTGATTATGAATAACTTTAAAAAATCTAATAAATAACTTAAAATTATTTTTTTAATAAATATCTTAACTCACCTTCTCCCCATAAATCCTCAGCCCATTTGCCATTTTCAAGAACGATTTTATCCAATTCAAAAGACCTATTCGACTTCATTCTGAATATATTTTCATAACCTAAATTGCTGAATTTTTTTTCAATGAATTCTGATTTAACATAATCTTCAACAGGAACATACCAACTATCTACAAAAATTGTTCTTCGAGAAGGCATACCAATAGAATCTAGAACTTTTATTGTAAAGTCCATCGGAATTAACTTCATTACTTCACGCATCTTATCTCGTGAATTCCAATATATCCCTCCATTTGCATATAAGTATAAAAAACCATTACCCCCCTTCTTCAATACACGGGAATATTCATCAAGGCCTTTTTCAAGATTTCCAGTATGATGAAGTACACCTTTAGAGAAAACAAAATCAAATGACTCATTATCAAAAGGTAAGTCAAGAACATTATGCTCAATAAATTCAATATTGGAAATATTAGAGCTTTGAGAAAACTTTTTGGCAATTTCAATTCCTTGTGGATTTATATCAATTGCAGTGACTTTCTTTGCACCCATTTTTGACAAAGCTATCGAAAATCTTCCACTTCCACATCCAATATCAATAACATTCTTATCCTTTATTAACTGAGCTAAATTAAGCTGATTTGCTGTAAATAGATCACTAATAACTTTCTCAGAGTTTAAAACTTTCTCATCAAACCTTTTTTGCCAAAGAGAGCCAAACAAATTGCTCATTGTCTCAATATCATCAGTAACCTTATTATTAAATTCGATAGAAGAAACATCAGGGTAATAAGAGCCTAAATTCTTGAAGACTTTAATAGCATCAATGTTATTTTGCAAACAGAGGTATATATTTGACAATGGATCTTTTGAATACTTTTCTTGAATATAGGGATCATGTGGGTATAAATTACGAAAATACTCATGCATTAATATAACTATAAGTGCTGGATGTTTTTTTGCAATAGACTTTGATAATGCAATAAAATTATCCAGTAAATCTCTTGTTTTATTTATTGTAATTACATTTTTATTGGTCATAAATATTATTCTATTTCTAAAAAAATTTATTAAAATTTACTTCTATAAGATATTAAGAAAAAAAAGGAATTTTACACAATAATAGTCAATTTAAATTGCTCGACTTGAGTTGTCAAATTCATTTAGCATTCTTTTAAGAATTTTAAAACTATCATATGATGCAGAAGGTTTAATTATTGCAAGTTTTTCTTCAAATGTTTTATTACTAGTTAAAAAAGGTGTTGGTAAAGAATCAGATCGTGGACAATTTTGTTCAGAACATACTCTTTTGGTGTGAATTGAAGGTGGCCTGTCTATGTAATCAGAAATTTTAGAGAGAGAGGTTGAGGTATTTCTAATTAATTCTGAATGTTTAATAAATAATATTCGTTTTTTTCTATCCTCAGTTAAAGACTCATAAGCAGCTTTATGATGTTCTCTTATCTTGTCAACTAAATGAATTATTTTGTCAATTTTATTTAATCTGAGAAAGGTATCTTCCCATCCATAAACATAATAAGGAAGTACCTGGTCATTATATTTATAAGTTGGAAGCATCTCCCTACTATTATTATTAACAGAGAACCCTCCATCATAATTTTTTAATATCCAAGAGAAGACTATCTCGACAGGATTTCTTGCTACATGAATAAATTTAAGATGTGGTATAGAGTCAAACCACATATTTGCATGCCACAATCCATTATGTACCATCATGAGTGATAATAAATTTTCAGACCGTATCCGCAATAAAGCCTCATTACCCTCTTCTTTACTAAATCTTTTCATATAATCAATTGGATCTTTATAATTTGAGATACTAGTAAAGTCATTGGGGCGGAAATTAGCATTTCTTCCAATCGAGTTTTCATAAATCATTAAATTAATGCTAGACTTTAACAAGAATACTGAAGTATCATAAGATATCTTATTAAGAAAATTTAAGCATGGGATTTGCTCTAAAGAAAAATTTACACTGACCTTATCAACATCATCAAAACTTGAAATTAATGCACAAGCTAGAGATTTTCCTGATCTAGCTAATCCTGATACAAAAACTATATCATTTATATCTAGCTCTTTATATAAATCAAAATTACTCATAAGAAAATACTTTATTAAGAAAACTCATTATAAATACTAATAACCTCTTCATATTCATCTAGAGTATCAACTTCACGCCATATAAAGTTTTTTACATCTAGATAGTTAACTTCAGTACCTGAACGGGCTAAATTGTCGATTGCAATTGTATAATAATCTTGCAAACTCCCATTAATCATACTTGACATCTGATTTATGAGTAGCTTGCATCCATTTTTATTAATTTTTGCAATTCCTATAAAATTTCCATTAGCTTCACTAATTGAAGTAGTAGTTATATTTTTTATTAAATTATCTGCAATAGAAACTCGCATGGTCGATTCTAATATTTTTGATGTATCTATTGCCATAGTAAAGTCATGCGGTAGTTTAATTAGATTATTAAGAATTGAATTTTGTATAACTAAGTCAGCAAATGAAATGATTACATCTTCATATAATTCATCTCTTATTGACCATAGTGTATGCAGATTATTAGTACTAGAAAAATCATCATAATATGCATATCTGACAGAATCACCAAAGTGATTAATAATTACCTCTTTTTGATATCCTACAACGATTAATATATCATTAATCCCAGAATCACGAAACTGTTTGACCAATCTATCTAATATTGTCTCATTACCAATCTCTAGAAGACCTTTTGGTTTTTTTAAAGTAGTAGGATATAGTCTCGTTCCCTTGCCAGCTGCTAAAATGATTGCTTTCATTTATAATTAATGCTTATAAAACGTTCGTATGCGTCTCATACCTCTAGCTGCAAGGATAATTCCCTCTTTTTCGCCGTTACCTGAATCACCAAAACCACCAAATGGAGCTGCCTCTGTTCTATACCCTGGAGGACCATTGAAGTTAAATTGACCAACTTTGACTTCATTAGAGGCTCTAATAGCTCTTTTTTCATTAGATGTTACTATTCCACATGCTAACCTGTAGTTAGTATCTTTTGCAATTTTTAACGCATCTTCAAAATCATTTGCACGAATAATTGGACAAACTGGACCAAAAGTTTCATTTGAGACAAGATCCATTTTTAAGCTAACATTATCTAAAATTGTTGGACTTAATAAGGCACCCTCTTGCGTTCCACCATAAAGTAATTTTGCACCATTAGCAATTGCTGAGTCAATTCTGGCTTTAATGCCACTTGCAGCATTGCTATCAACCACTGTTCCCATATCCGTATTTAAGTTCAATGGGTCGCCAAAATTTAATTCTTTAACAGAAATAGTAAGTTTTTCTATAAATTTTTCAGCAATTTTATTATCAACAACAACTCTTCTCACAGCAGTGCAACGTTGTCCTGAATTTTTAAAGCACCCTTTAAGGGCTAAATCCACAGCAACCTCTAGATCAGCATCATCACAAACAATTAAAGAAGAGCAGCCTCCAAGTTCAGGAACATACCTCTTTAAGCCATGCTTAAAGTCAATCATTCTTTGCTGAATTACAAGACCAGCATGAAGGCCTCCAGTAAAAGTAATCATATCTAACTTTTGAAAAGATAGAATATCATCTAGTATTGCCAAAGGATCTTTTCCCGTAATAACATTTACCATATTGATAGGAAGTCCACAATCAACTAAAATTTCAGTAAGTTTTATTGCTGAAAGAGGAGTTTTTTCAGATGGTTTTATAACTATTGAAGCCCCAGAAGCGATAGCTGGAAAAATCTTATGGGCAACTTGATTCATCGGGTGGTTAAATGGAGTTATCCCCACCACTAAATCCAGAGGTTCACTCACTACAGTAAGCTCAGGACTGTTGATCTCATCCAAAACATACTCACTAGTCATATCTTTTTCTACTAAGCCACAAACTTTTGCACTGTATCTTGCGCAATTTACAACCCTTCCAACCTCATAAACCGTGTCTTGAAGTGAGAGTCCTGCTTCAAGTGATATCAACTTTGCTAAACTATTAGTATGTTTTTTTAAATATTCAGCAGTTTTCAGTAAAATCTCCGATCGCTCTTCGGCAGATAAAGTGCACTGAAATTCTAAAGATTTTCCAAGGATTTCATGAATCTGTGACCTGCTCATATTTAGAACACTATCAACAACATCACCATTAAAGGGGTTTAAAACATCAAATTTATCATTACTTATACTATTATTTTTTTTCATTATTAATTTTCTCCATAAATCTAATTTTTGTTTTTTGAGGTGAGTCATTAGGCCTTCCTAAATCTGCCCGAGATCCTGTTTTAGTTTTAATAACAATTCCTTTAAGCACTTTATTTTTTGAAAGTAAAGTTTCTGAGAGCTGAGATAATGTAACAATATAGCTTACATTTTTATAATTACATGCCTCTAAAACCAACGGAATATTTATTGTTTCTGAGACAGTAGGTTGGCCACCTGTAGATTCGTGTGATTTATTATCAAATATAATGTGAGTTAAATTTTTAGGATCATAGTGGCCTATTGTAGCTAAAGAGCCCATATGCATTATCAAAGCACCATCGCCATCTAAAATAAATACATTATTTTTGTTTTGTAATGCAATTTCTAGTCCAATTGCATTTACATGACCCATCGACCCAACATTATAAAAATTATTTGCATGTCCTCTTGGGTTTTTAGAGCAAATTTCATATAATTCTCGAGAAGTCTTACCAGTTGTTGAAACAATGATGTCATCTTCAGAAATTGACTCAACTATAGATTTTATAGCTTTTTCTCGATTTACTCCATGGTCAGGCAATTGAGAAGTGTTTGATGGTAACTTCTTTAAAAAATTAGGCTCAATAATTAAAACATAAGGCTCTAATTTTTTTTCAGCAGTCAATTTTGCTTGACTAATCTGACTTTCATATTTATCTGCCTCTAGGACATCATAAGAAATACCTAAAGTCTCGAGTAGCTCAATTGTAATAGCCCCCATCTTTTTATGTTGAGGCTCATCCTTTAATCCTGGACGCCCCCTCCATCCCATTATAATCAGCATTGGAATACTATAAACGTCACTATCTGTAAGGGATGTCAGTGGATTTACTGCATTACCTAAACCAGAATTTTGAAAATAAACCACACTTAGTTTTTTAGTTGCTAAATAATATCCCGATGCATGAGCAATTGCTGCTCCTTCATTTGCAGCAATGCGGTTTGTAAATTCACCCTCACTCCCATCTAATAAAGTCATGAATGATTTAAAAGTGCTATCAGGCACCCCAGTAAAATAATTAAGACCAAGATCTAAAAACCTATCCAAGAAAATTTGAGCTTTTATCATCAGTCAATAAACTCCCTATGCCATATTTCAATATTAATTAACATCCAGATTTTTTTTCCCCAAAAATCATAATCTAAGTCTTGTTTATTATTAAGAAGCCTCTCTAATTGTTGACTATTAAACAAACCCCTAGATCTTGCCTTATCATCTAAAAGAATTTCTTTCGCATATTTTATCATTCCATTATTTATCCAACTATCTAGAGGAACTGGAAAACCTTTTTTTCTTCTTGCAACAATTTCAGCTGGTAGCATTTTTAAACCTAGTTTTCTCAAAATATACTTAGAATGATCTAAATTTTCAGAGGCATTGAAACTATTTGTAAAAATTGATTTTGCTTGGTGTAATGGTGATTTCCACTTTAATTTATATTTAATTGGAATAGAAGAGGCAAATTCAACCAATTCATGGTCAACAAATGGGACTCTAGCTTCAACACCTGCTGCCATAGACATGGAATCTAAGCGGTCTAATAAACAACTTAAATGGTTTTTTTCGAACATATATAAAATACGATCATAGTCATTTCCAGCTGCCGTTTTTTCAAAATCTCGCTCCCAAAATTCAATATTTGACTTATCGTTATTAATAATATCCATTGTTGAATCTGAAAAAAGTTTCCATTTTTCTTCAAATGGCATCCAGTTATAAACTGAAAAAAAATGTTCCATATGGTTGTTAACTGACATCCAGTTATCTATTTCATTTCCAGCGCCCATTATTTTAAGTAATGTTTTGTGCATTCCTTTTGGAAAGTTCTTTTTAACAAAAATTATTTTTTTAAAGTCCATTGGCGATCTTTGAACTCGCCCATAACCACCAAACAATTCATCAGCGCCTTCCCCAGATATCACAACAGTGGTATGTTTTTTAAGTTCTGAGCATATGTTCAATAGAGCCACTTCATGAGGAATAGATAAAGGAGCATCTTTTTGAATTATGGTTGCTCTCAATTGCTCCATATAATTACTTTGGCCAAGAACCAAAGATGAATGCTCAACATCACAATGATCTGCCACCATTTGCGCATAATAAGACTCATCATAGCCTTCAGTATCGAATCCGATAGAATAAGTTTTGATTCTTTCGGGAGAATGTTTTGTCATATTTGCAACAATAAGGGATGAATCTAGCCCACCTGAGAGAAGAGCACCTAATGGCACATCACTTAGTAAGCGGCGTTCAACTGCTTTAGATAATAATTCTTCAGTTTTATCTAAATAGTACTGCTCACCTAAATCTTCTTTTTTATCAAAAAAAGGTATCTCCCAGTATTTAGAAAAACTAGCTCCATCAGCATTAAAATTCATTATATGCCCAGGCATAAGCCTTTTTATATTTTTAAATACTGGAGAATCACCTTGTGGATATCTGAAGGTGAGGTAAGAACTAATTGCTTCCAGATTAGCAGCTTTAATGAAGTTAGGGTGCTGCAAAATAACTTTCATCTCTGACCCAAAGACCAATGTATCGCCCATTTTTGCATAATATAAAGGCTTTATTCCAAGCCTATCGCGTGCAAAAAAAACTTTATTATTTTGCTTGTCATAAATTGCAATTGCAAACATACCATTAAATTTCTTAACGCAATCCTGACCCCAGTGTTGATATGAGTACAAAACTACCTCAGTATCACAGTTAGTCTGAAAAACATAACCATATGACGATAATTGTTTACGTATCTCTTTAAAATTATAAATTTCTCCATTAAAGACAATATTGTATTTACCATTTATTGACTCCATAGGTTGGTGACCATGCTCTAGATCAATAATTGACAGCCTTCTGAAGCCAAAAGCAACATTATCATCTTTGAAGTATCCACTATCATCTGGCCCCCTATGAAAAATAGATTCAGTCATAGCTTCAATAGGACTAGAGTCTAGAGGTTTTGAATTAAAGTTGATTATTCCAGCTATGCCACACATTATAAATTAATGATTAATTATAAATTTGTAAAAAAGGGGACTACTAAAAAACCTAAAGTTTCTTATAGCTATCTGAAGAGCTTCGTTTTGCTTTTCTATTGTTACTAATTTCTGTCATTTTACTGAATTCTCCATCTGCATCATTAAAGTCACCAAGCTCAGCAAGATCTATTATATCAATTGACAAGCTAAATCTTACTATATTAGAAAAATTACTTACAGTTGAATGCAAAAGCATTGGATTAAACATCACACATGGTCCTGGCTCACTATCAATTACTATATTTGACAAATGCTCATAATTCTTTTTTTTAAAAGTTGGGTAAGTTAAATCAGCATAGTCATCAGGAGGAATAAAACCATTTTTATGAGATTTGGCCCACAACCTCATACTTCCATGAAAATTGTCAACTTTTCTTAAAGGAATCCAAAACCGCAAAAACTTTGTTGATATAAAAGAATAAATGTCTTGATGAACAGGATTATCAAGAAATTCCTCATTAGGCAGCGATACAAAAAGTCCAGACCTTAAAATTGGCACTTTAAAATCTAGCTTAGAAAGAACTCCACTTTTATTTAAATCATCAAAAAGTCTTATCTTTATTCTTTCAAATATAACTAACTCTTGAATTGAGTCATATAATTTTTTTCGGTAATCGCCACCGCGATTAAACAATTCTATAAGAGGATCATTAGATGATTTTGATATATCAAGCTTTAAAATTTGTGAATTAGTGAAATTCGAAATATTTAATTCAAACTCATTTAATTCAGAGTCTTTTAGAAAATCCTCAATAATGATATATCCATCAGAATTATATTTTTTTATATCAACATTCATATTTAATTTTTCTTTATAAAGGCTAAAACTGATTTAAGGATTTTATTAGAACAAGACTCAATATTGTTAGAGCCAGTATCTACTAATAAATCATGCCTATCTGAAGCTTCATAAGGTTCAGAAATTCCAATAAAGTTATCTAAATTTCCAGAAATTGCTTTTTTATAATTCCCCTTGAAATCTCTTTCAGCACAACAATCAACACTACAATCTAGAAAAACTTCAAAGTAATTATTTATCATATTTCTAATATCATCCCGCCCTTTTTTTTTGTGCGCAATACCAGAAATTAAAACAATTTTTCCCTCTTTGTTTAAATCTAAAGCAATTTGTGCCTTTTGAATGCCAATTTGTTCTCTACTAATAGAATCAAATTTATACATCTTAAATTTATCTCGAATTGACTCTCCATCAAGGAGAATAACGTTTGAGAAACCCAACTTTTTTAATGAATCATAAAGCATCTCACTTTGAGTAGTTTTTCCTGATGCTGAAAGGCCTGTAAACCAGACAGTAAAAGGTTTTGTTTTGTCAATATTTATACTCATAAAAGCTCAATTATGAAATTTTCTTTACTTCAAAGGGCATAAGATTTCCATCAATAGTATCTTTGTGCCATAAGTTATTTTTTTGATGCCAAACACCAGGGTCTCGAAATGAATCAGCAATTTTATCAAAATCATCTTCTTTCATATCCACATACTTTAGCCATCTTATTAAATCATTTGGCTTTACATGGTCCATTTTTTTAATAATTTCAATTCCTGAATCTCTATCGATTACACCATCTCTAATATCTTTGCAAGCGTGATCAGTAGCCCTTCCATACCCAAATTTAATAAACTTCATATAGTCATGAATACCATTTTCATGCATGTCATCTAAATTAGATATTTTTCGATAGGTCCTCTGAAAATCCTCAGAATTTTCTTTAAAACCATATTCTTTTGCAATTGTGGCATTATTATTTCCACTCCATTCAACATAATTAGAAATAAAAATACCCCTTACTCCAACATCTTTTATATCCTTATCACTTGGGAATTTAAATCCTAATAATTCATTTTCGTAAATTTTATCTTTTCCTTCAAATCCTAAAAAATCTTGCCAATCATAGCCCCTTAAATTATGTTCCAATCTATATCTTTGGGTAAATTCTACATAATCATTATATGAATGCATTCCACCAATGTCCATGAACCCATGTTCACCGTATATAACTAAAGGAATTTTCTTTTCAACTGCAACTATAAAAGGATAAGTGTTCATCCCAGAATGACCATGCCAATTCATGTCGCCCATTAACTTAAAACCTATTCTATTCATGCGCTTAATTAGGTCAATACTTGGTGTAAAAAATATGTGATCACATCCAAAAGCATCCCTCATATTATGAAGGTTCTCATAGCCAGTTTTTGTCCAGTTATTGGCGTTATAAGTAACTAACAATGGATTCATCTTAAATACATTCTTTACCATGTGAACCTGAAAGTAGCTATCCTTTCCACCACTTACTGGAATAATGCAATCATAACTAGAATTATTTTGATATTGATCAAGTAAATTTTGAAATTGTTTTTTTCTTCTATTCCAATCAACTTTAGTCTTTTGACTTGCTGTAGCACAACCACTACATATTCCATTTTCATCAAACTCTACTGGAATTGCCGATGATGAAGGCATCACACATTTTGTACAAAATGATACTTTTTGCTTCATAATGATTTTAAACTAGCTAAAAACGCCATATTCAGTTCGAATATCAATATTTGATCTCTCGAGCGTTTTCTTAGCATGATAATAGCTATGCTCTTTAAAGTGGAATATATTTCCTGCTGCAACTGCCGATGGGTTAGCCTCTTTAAAGCATTCAACGAAATCATCATAATCACCAGCACCACCCAGAGCAATTACTGGAACACTTGACTGTTTTACAATATTTTTGACCATATCTATATTGAATCCTGAAGATTTTCCATCTCTCGAGATATCATTTAATAAAATTTCACCTATGCCTTCACTCTCTATTTTGAGACACCAATCCTGAACGGTATATTTTGATCTAATTTTACCATGACTAAAAAAAACACTCTCTTGATTATAATCGACACATGCAACTAGGGCCTGGGCACCAAATATTTTTGACGCAGTCTTTAAAAGTTCTTCATCAGAAAACATACCTGTATTTAAAATAACTTTATCTGCACCCATTTGAAGAAGGTTCTTTATATCATCAATTGTTCTGATACCACCACCAAAAGCAAGTGGTACAGAAATATTTTTTGAAATTTCACTTAGAAGTTCCAGATTGTTATTGGAGAATACAACTTTATGGTCATTTCTTCTAACTTGAAAGTCATTTGAATGAGAAATATCAATATAGATTATTTCATCTACTGCCCAATCACTAAACCTCTTAACTTCACTTATTGGATTTCCAATAATTTGGTGTATTATGAAATCTTCACTTCTAATTATCATCCCATCTTTCAAAAAAATACAAGGTATAAGTCTTTTTCTCATAGGCTAATAAAAGTATTTAGAATTTTTAACCCACTTTTATGGCTTTTTTCAGGATGGAACTGACAACCATAAATATTTTTATATTTAATCGCAGAAGCTATTCCATTATCTGAGTCAATAGAAATTACACTTCGATCTTTCGGCTTAGCATAGAAACTGTGAATATAATAAAAATCAATAATTTCGTCCTTTGATAGGCTTAAAAAATCAAAGTTAACCTTACTTTGACCCCAGCCTATTCTTGGAATTTTATATCTATCACTTTTTGGTAATTTAACTATAGTACCACTTATAAGACCCAAACCTTTACTTTCATGATTATTTTCTTCACTAGAATCAAAAAGCATTTGCATACCCAGACAAATACCTAGAAATGGTTTATTTTCAACCAGAATTTCGTTTTTCAAAAAATCAAACAATTTAAGCTCTTTTAATCTATTAATACCACTGGAGAAAGAGCCAACACCCGGAAGGATTATCTTGTCACTTTTTAATAATTCCTCTGATTTATCAGATACAAAATAATCTGCCTCTAGAAAGTTAAGAGCATTAATAACTGATTGAAGGTTTGAGTTTCCAAGATTAATGACTGCTATCAATTTATTTTCAACTTTAAAAGTTTAAGCCTTTAAACATTCCAGATTTTACTGGACTTCCTTTTTCAACATCATTAATTATTATTTTGCCAATTATGGTTTCTAAATATTTTGGAGGTAAGCCATACCCTGGACGAATTGATTTTACATGTTCATTAGTAACTATTTCTCCTGCATTGATATCTTTGACAAAAAATAAAGAGCGACGAAATTTAATATTATCTCTCTCACTTGATTTAATCCCATAATCAATTTTGCCTAAGGATCTCCAGGCTTTTTTAGTATCTTCACACAGCTCTAATAATTCTTTTGATTCTAATGAAAAAGAATCATCTGGTCCACCTGCATTTCGATCTAAGGTTACATGTTTTTCAATAATTGAAGAACCTAGACCTATGCTAACAACCGCTGATGTATTTTCAATAGTATGGTCTGATAATCCTGTCACAAGACCAAATCTATTCTTCATATCAGCAAGTGTGGATAAATTATAATCTTCTAGTGGTGCAGGATAACCACTCACACAGTGTAATACAGCTAATTCCTTACACCCACCCTCTCGAGCAGTATTAATAGCCTCTTTAATTTCATCAACATCTGCCAAACCTGTTGAAATAATCATCGGCCTTTTAGTTTGAGCAACATATTCAATAAGTGGTAAATCTATTGCTTCAAAAGATGCTATTTTATATGCAGGAGGATTAAAGTCCTCCAAAAAGTCAACAGCAGTCTTGTCAAAAGGAGTACTAAAAATAGTAATCCCAAGTTTATTTGCATATTCAAATAAAGGCATATGCCATTCCCATGGCATATGAGCATTTTTATATAGATCATGCAAACTTTGGCCACTCCACAAACCTCCATCAATCATAAATTCAGGAGTCTTCATATCAATAGTCATAGTATCTGGGCGATATGTTTGGAGTTTTATTGCATCAGCCCCACACTCGAAAGCCATTTTAATTATCTTAAAAGCATTATCTATACTACCATTGTGGTTAGCAGACATCTCAGCAATTATATAAGGAGGATATTTAGCTCCAATTTTTCTGCCATTAATTTCAATAAAAGGATGCATATTTAATAAAATAAAATTAGTTAGATTGGTTTTTATTTAGTACAAAAAAATAATAATCATTATCACTATTTGTATTAATAAATCCACATTTATTAAATAGCTTAAGACTTGATTTGTTACTTTTTTTTATTTTTGCTACTAGAGAATAATCAAAAGTTTGTTGAAACTGATTAATTGCTTTTTTTAAAAAATCAAAAGATAAATTTTTACCCCTCATAAGTGGATTCAAATTAATTGAAACTTCTGCTGAATTTCTTGCTGGCTCATAATCAAATCGACAAACTCCTACTTTCACATCTATCAATTCTCCAATATAAATTGTTACCAAAGGATTTAATAGATTTTGATCATACCATTTAGTATGTTCTTCTTCTTCAATATTCTTTTTTGAGAAAAACATAGCTCTAGTATGAGGGTCATTCCTCCATGCAAAAATATCATTTGAATCTAGAGGCTCTGCTTTTCTAATTATAATTTTAGAATTGAAAAAATTAGAGAGTTTAACATTTGCAAATAAATTATTTTCAAGAATCTTTGCATTTGTAAATTCTATTTTATAATTACCAAAATTTATATACGCATTTGGGTAATCTTTGCCGTCAACCATTCTTACTCTGTCATAAAGATCACTAATTGAATATGAGCTTAATAACTCATTATCAGCAATGGACAATCTTTTAAAAATAATAGGGTCTCCAACTTGCTTAATTGGGACTGGATTTTCATGGCAAATTGAGATAATTAGTTTTTCTGTTGCTACACTTATTTTTTTAAAAATCTCATCAATACTTCCACTAAGAGATACTTCTATTTTGCAATATATTGGCCCTGCATCCATTTGGTCCGTTATTTTTATAGCACATACTGGTGATTCTTTAAATCCATTTATTATTAAATTTTGAATTGGACTTCCACCTCTACCATACGGCAATGGCGCAGCATGAAATACAACACACTCATAACGTAAATAGATCTCTGGTTCTATCTTCCAATGCCAGTGAGGAAAAAATATATAACGAGGGTTAATTACATCCAAATTCATCAGATTAAGATCTTTCTTGGCTGAGATCTCATGAATTGATAACTTTTTATACTCGCTTGATTTTAAATGTTCTTTAAACCAGGTCTTAGATGAAGCAACTACATAATTAGTCATCTTACTATTTTTTTTATTATTTCAAATGCCTCAGCATAATCTAACCCAACTTGATTACCCCTGTACTTTGCTAAGTTCTCAAGCCCATCAAATGAACGTGAATGTGGTGAATTTTTCATCTCCATTGAATACTCATTTAAGGCAGCTAATTTATTTTCCCAAGTATCAGTTATATCAATATATAGATTTGGATAAAAAGTATTTGTAACTGACTTGTGTCCATAATCAGTAGCCGAAGCAACTTCAAATGCACGAATTTCTTGCCAATTTTCCTCTGAGTGGGGGCGAAAAGCGGTTAATATAGCTTGATTAACAACTCTATGGTCAATATTTAAATCAGCTGAGCTGTGAGTATAAATTATGTCAGGATTAATTTGTATTTTTACTTTTTCAATAAATCTAACAATCTCCAATAGTGGTACTGAATCCATGGAATTATCTGGAAATTTCCCAGCTTCTAACCAAACTAGCCCAAGAATCTTGCTAGCATTAATAGATGCCTGTTGACGTATTTTAATTGCGTTTATATCTTTTTGCAGTCTTGCACCAACGCCATCAGTCATAGATAATCCATATACTTTATCACCGCCCTTTACATGTCGGGCTATAGTTCCGCCTAATCCAAGTGTCTCATCATCAGTATGAGCTACTATAACTAATATTACATTTTTAGATTTATTATTGCCTAAACTTTTACTTTCATATTTCATTTCAGTCTCATTTTTGATATATGATTTTTGAAGATATTATCATATATGCTGAAGGTCACTTATACATTTATTCTTTAATTTATTATAATAAATACTCATTGTAAAGAATATTAAATTCTAATATAGGATAGAATTTATTTTGAATACTTTTTTTAGCTTGGTAAATTACAGAGATGTAAACACATACATTAATCGATACTTTTCACAATTTCATAAAAGATCCTGGCTCAAAATGGATCAAGGAAGCTAAAGTATCTATTGACTCTAATTCACCACTTGACAATTAAAGTGTCTTAACCCCAAGCATTGTTCGATTAGATAATGGAAATTTAAAGATGTACTATAAAGGGCTAGGAACCAGAAGGCCAATTAAAAAAATTTAATGAATATATTCATAGTGCAATCTCTGAAGATGGAATTAATTGGTGCAAAGAAAAAGGTCTGATCATTGAATTAGATTGCGAATTAGATTGTTTTATTATGACTAGGCCTTGTATTATTAGTATTTCAGACTCAGTTTCGTGGATGTATTATGATGCGGAGGATGAGAATGAGTAACGTCGGATATTAAGTGCAATATCATACTAAATAACATTTTCTAAAACTTTATTGGATTCTGCTAAGAACATTGACTACACCAGCTCCATTAGTTATTTTTGAGGATCTATGGCTTAGAGTTTCAGCCCAGTTTACTGGTTGAAAAAACAAATTAGGAAGTTCGTCAACTTTACTTATTAACTTAATTAAGTTATTCTCATCTAACAATCTTGCAGTAAGCTCTTGGTTTTGAGCAGTAACTAATTGAATTGTTGGAAGCCCCAAACAAGATCGTTCTAGAGATGTTGATCCAGAAGCGCCAATTGCTAAGTCAGAATTTGCCATAATTTCTGCGATATTATCAGGATCAACCTGAATTTTAATTTTATATGGAAAAGTATTCGCAATAGCAAGTACTTTATCCAGATGAGGAGAAGTTCCTCCCATTACAACTACAACTTCTAACTTGATTGGTAAATTGCAATTCTCTAGAGCTAATAAGACCTTCTCTGTATAGTTATGAGGGTCAACACCCCCCATATTCACAAAAAGTTTTTTAAAGCTAAACTTCTTTTGTCTCCTATCTAGACTGTACTTCCTCCAATAAGCAAACTCTGGTCTTAGCAAAGCATAGTTTGCTCCAACAAGTAATTCACAAAATTTTGGAACAAGCTCTTCATAGTCATTTTTTTTTCGACCAAAAGTTTGGTCTAATAGAAGATCACATTGATGTACACGATTTGATAAATCATCGATAACCATTAATTTAGAATATGTATGCTTTAAAATTTTATGCCAGTCTTCGTTAATACCATAATGATCTACTATTAGCCAGTCAACTTTAATGTCTTTTATTAATCTTTCACACTGCTTTGCATCTTCTTTTTGAGTAACTCCCAACCATAATAAATCCGTTTCTGTTTTAATAACTTTATGATAAAAATCATGCTTTAGCTCCAAAACATCAAATCCATTTGCGCGAATTTTATTTATTAAATTTCCCTCAAATTTACGACATATAAATATAACATTTGATCCATTCTCCTTCAACTTATCAGCTAAAGTAAGGCATCGCATCACATGCCCATTTCCAATAAATATTGAGGCATCTACTCGGATTACTATATTCACTTTATTAGTTTTTTCTGATTTAAGACTTCATACATTACTTCTGCCCGAGTCCAATCTTCAGAAGTATCAATATCTTGAACTAAATAACGGGGCAATATATAAGGGCTAGATATTTCCGAAAATAACATTGCTTCATTTAAAAAAGAGTTTGCCATTCCCCAGTAAAACTGACCTGCATCCTGATATGCCTCCTCTAGATCTTGTGAACGTAAATTAAAACTTTCAGGCTGAAACATTGATAGTCTTTTTTTGTTAGTAATCTTCATTGCCCTTTGAATGGGAAAAGGAAAGCTAGTTACACTGAAACAAAATTCAGCTTTAGATGCTATCAATTGTTTATATGCTTTTATAATTACATCTGATTGTATAAAGGGAGCGGTTGCATATAAACATAAAACAAAATCAACTGAGTGATCAATATTCAAAAATTCCACTGCATGTTTTACAACTGGAAGCGTTCCAACAAAATCATCTGAGAGTTTATAGGGCCTTATAAAAGGAACTATAGCTCCATAATTTTTTGCAACTTCTGCAATCTCTTTATCATCAGTAGAAACAATTACCTTATCAAAACAATTACTTTTTATAGCTGCATCAATTGAATAAGCAATAATAGGCTTACCATTAAATTTTTTAATATTCTTATGAGGAATCCTCTTACTTCCACCTCTTGCTGGTATCACACATATATTCATTTTAGTACCCGCTTCAACACATCACACACCTCATCTTGATGCTCAACTGTCATAGCGTGGAAGAGCGGGAGACTTATTGCCCTACTATAGTAAAATTCTGAATTTGGGAAATTACCCTCTCTAAATCCAAATTGAAGATAGTATGGCTGGGTATGAATTGGAATATAATGCACATTAACACCAATATCATTCTCTCTAAGCTCGTTGAAAATTTGTTCGCGATTTTTACTAACTATACTTAAATCTATTAGAATCGGATATAAGTGCAATGCAGAAAAACTATGTTTATCTTGATAAGGCCTTATTATTGGCAGGTTGCTTAATTGCAAATCATATCTTTCTTGAAGGATGTGACGCTTAGAAACAAACTCATCAAGTCTTTGCATTTGACTAATTCCTAACGCAGCTTGTATTTCATTCATGCGATAGTTAAACCCTAGCTTAACTTGTTGATAGTTCCAGATACCTTCTATATGCCCTGTCATCAAATCTTTATCTCTTGTAACGCCATGACTACGATAAAGTTGCATTTTTGTAGCTAGATCATTAGAGTTTGTAGTTGCTAATCCACCCTCCGCAGTGGTAATAATTTTAACCGGATGAAAACTAAAAACCGTAATATCTGAATATTCACAACTTCCAATAGGTGATCCAAAATACTTTCCTCCAATCGCGTGGGAAGCATCCTCAATAATCTTAAACCCATATTCCTTACTAAGGTTATAAATTCTTTTCATATTACAAGACTGCCCAGCAAAATGCACAGGAATTACAATCTTTGGAAGTTTATCATCTAGTTTAGCCCTAATAAGCTTTTGCTCAAGGAGGCTTAGAGACATATTATAGGTTTTCGGGTCAATATCAACAAAATCTACTTTGGCGCCACAATACAAGCCACAATTTGCGGAAGCTACAAAAGTATTCGGGGAAGTCCAGAGATAGTCGCCCTTTCCAAGTCCTAATGCCAAACAAGCAATGTGTAACGCTGATGTTGCACTATTAACTGCAACCCCATACTCTGCATTACAATAATCCGAAACTATCTTCTCAAACAAAGGAACTTGCGGGCCTTGAGTTAGGAAATCAGATTTCAATACATCAATAACTATATCAATATCAGCTTGATTAATATCTTGCATTCCATACGGTATCACTCTTAAATATTTCCTATCTTGTTGCGATTTTGCTCAATCCAATCTTTAAGCTCAGAAATTTCCATCCATTTTGTATTGGTATTTGAAGCATAAGTAAAGTCTTCATCAACTTTTTTACCATTACCAATTCTTTCTGGGTCTTTAGCCCAATTATAAATAGATGGCAAGATTTTATAATGATCCAAATATTCATAGGTATAAAGCGCATCTTCTGACCCAATCATTTGTTCATGGAGCTTCTCACCAGGTCGGATGCCAACTTCTTCTTGCTTTGCATTCTCATCAACAGCAAATGCTATATCAGTTACTTTCATTGAAGGGATTTTCTTCACATAAACCTCACCACCCACCATATCCTCAAAAGCATGCCAGACTAATTTGACGCCTTCTTCTAGAGAAATCATAAATCTAGTCATGCGTTTGTCTGTAATCGGAAAAACACCCTTGTCTGCAATTGATATAAAGAAAGGAATAACAGAACCACGAGAACCAATTACATTGCCATAACGGACCACTGCAAACCTTGTCTCATAAGAACCACTATATGAGTTTCCAGAAACAAATAATCTGTCTGAAGTTAGTTTGGTGGCGCCATATAAATTAGAGGGGGCACTTGCCTTATCAGTAGAAAGTGCAATAATACGCTTAACACCTTTGTCAATACAGGCATCAATTAGGTTCATTGCACCTATTACATTGGTCTTTACACATTCAAATGGATCGTACTCTGCGGTGGGAACGATCTTAGTTGCTGCAGCATGCACAACAAAGTCAATACCATCCAATGCACGATAAAGCCTGTCTTTGTCACGCACATCACCAATTAAAAATTTAACTCTTTTGTCACCTTTAAATATTTTTTTCATTTCCCATTGTTTCATTTCATCTCGAGAAAAGATGACTATTTTTCTTGGATTATATTTTTCCAAAGTCATAGGAATAAATGCATTGCCAAATGACCCTGTTCCACCTGTTATTAGTATTGTTGAATTTTCTAGCATTATTTTTTTTAAGTTGATATATTAAATATAATATTACTTTTATTATTAAACATTTATTTTCCTTTTATTATCCTTGAAATAAATTCAGAAATTATCTCATGTGGATACGGCCTGCAACATTTCATATAATATTCTCTTGCATCACTAACAATTTCATTATATTGACTATTATCAATGCTCATCAGTTCAGTTAATTGACTACTCAGAGTTCTTTGCAATTTTACTAAATTTGGCATTTTCTTAAAGTTTTCATCTACTCCACGATTTTTTGCAAACACTGGATCAATAGAACTACAAAATAACGTTTTTTTTCCATAGCCGAACATTTCAAAACCTAGAGTAGAATCCATAGTTATAACAACTTCTGATTTAATACTGGCCTTATACGAAGAATATTCTAATCTATTGTTAGGTAAAAAATCCACTCTATCGCTATTCATAATGCTCTTATAAAAGTTTAACTCATTAATATAATTATCTTCACTAACTTCATGAACCATAGCCACACATAATTTATATTTATTGGCAGAAGTATACTCAACTATCTGTCCATATACATTTCGAGTAAGATCTGTTAATTTTACATCTGTCTGCTGGCACGAATTTACGACTGTATATCTATATTGTGATACAAAGCATAAAGTATTTGAATTACTTAAATTTTTGTCACTGTGTTTAGATAAAAATAATCCAAAATTCAAAGATCCAACAGCATAATACTCTTCAACTGTAGCTTGTTTCTTTTTCATTAAGTCCAACTCATAATCACCAAATCCAAAATATACAGGCAATTTAGAACTAGAATTCCAGCCATGATTTGACAACGCATTGCCAAATGACCCTTTATTATCGAACCTTGCACCATTTTGTACCGATATTATTGTTTTTTTTGGAAAAATGCCATTCAAATCTCCCATTATTCTCATATTATCAATAAAGGTAATCACCACGCGTGGTTTGAGATGTTCTACTAAAGCATAAATAAGAGACTTAGACGTAATACCATATCGAAATACAGTTGTTATAAGTGTTAAAAAAAAAGCAAAACTAAATATATAAGGAATGTTTTCTCTAACGTCTAATACCTTAATCAAAAGATTATCAGGAATGCACTCTAATATAGACTCACTACCAACCTTATCTATGATTAGTACGTCTATGATGCTTGCATCTATTATTTTAAAAGTTCTCATTAAAGTAAATTATTTATCGATAAGTTGGCAAATTTATGATTAAAAATTTCATCTGTAAATAATAAATGCGCTCTACCAATTAAATTAAGAATTTTTTTCATCTTTATCAGTACAAATTTGATTGTAGGAACCCTTTTCAACAATCTTACCTTTATTAATTCTGTAAATAACATCGCAATTCTGTAAGGTTGTTAATCGATGGGCAATAACAATCAAAGTCTTTGTCCCATGTAAATTTTTTATCTCTTTAATAATCTCTTCCTCTGTTTCAATATCTAAAGAGCTAGTAGATTCATCCATTACTAATATATTTTTATCATGATAAAAAGCACGAGCTAACGCCACTCTTTGTCTTTCCCCACCAGATAGTCGAATCCCCTTTTCACCCACGAATGTTTCAACTCCATCAGAAAGATAATTTACAAGATCTTCTAGTTTTGCTTTTTTAATTGAATAATTTAATTTTGTATTGTCAACATTATCAGCTCCGAGTGCAATATTAGCCTTTAACGTGTCGTCAATAATAAAAACTTGTTGGGGTAAATAAGCAATCTGAGAACGCCATTCTAATAATGACAACTCCGACTCACTACCATTGTACTTAACACTTCCATCTGACGGATCAAGCAAACATAATATTAAATCTATTAATGTTGTTTTTCCTGCTCCAGAAGGGCCAATAATTCCAATAGCCTGACCAGAAGCTACTTTAATAGAGATATTCTTTATAAAATCAGATGTTTTATTTGGATATGCAAAACTAACATTATCTAATTCAAATTCTCTAAATTTTTCTCTAGATAATGTAAAGCCATCAACAACTTTTTTGATTTTAATCTTCTTATATTTTTGTACATCATTAAACAACTTTTCTATAGAATCAATGGAAAAACGTAAAAAAATTAGAGAATTTGATAAAGCACTAATTATTGGTAACAACCTTAATGATGCAATTCCAAAAATTGTCAGAGTAGAAAATAAAGTATCCAATCCATTTCCAAAGAGAGCTGCGGTAATAATGATGACAGTAACAAAAAAAACCATCACAAACTCAATCAAATAACGCGGAATAGATGATGCAATCTTAACCTTGGATTCATAATACGCACTATCATGGATGCCTTTAACTGCCATTTTATAGAAATACGCCTCTTTACCTAAAACCCTTATCTCTTTCAATCCAGAGATACCTTCAGTAATCCCTCTTATTAATAAATTATTAGCAACATTTGACTTTTTTCCAAATTTATCAAGACCTTTATTAAGAAAAGAATCATAAACCCATACGACAAGCCCGGTAATTATGACCAAAAATATTAATATATAAATATTGTACCAAGCCAATAAAAGCAAAATAAAAAAAGCAACAATTAAATCACTAAAAGTCCTTAATAAAAGAAAGACAAGAGATGAAAACGAATCTGTAAGGCCTTTAATACTGTGGATATATTCAGAACTATTTCGATCTAAATACTGGATATAAGGCAAGGATTGATATGTATTCATTAACAATGAGCTTAACTTAACTTTTTGTTTTAGACTAAACTTAATAATGGCCTTATTCAAAGAAATAGAAAAAAATGTCTTTAAAAGAAAGGTTACTATTATCAAAAGACCCATATTGAGTAGTAGGCGATCTTTCTCTATCGACCAGCCAATGACCTCAAATATTTGCATCATAAGATTATCTTGTGCTGCATCGTTAGATATATAAGAAATATAAGAAGCAACTACGCTAATACCAAATAGATCAAATAAGGATAAAACTATAAAAAAAAAGGTTAGTATTGGAATCTTTTTCTTGTCATCATCAAGCAAATAAAAAACTTTTTGAAAATATTCTTTAATCATAGGGATAAATTAACCATTTCAATCAAAAATAAATTAAGAGCATCTACATTTAACGATATAGCTCGGATGATCAGCATGTCGTGCTAATCGTACTTCTTTAAGTTTAGGGTAATAATCATTATGATTATCAATACCTGCTAAAGTATCGCTTCTATCTAACAATCCGATTGAGATTGCTGAGTCAATAAATCCTACTAATCCTGTTACTAATAATTTCATTTAAATCCTTATTTAATTAATCGGAGTTAAATAAATCTCGCGTATAGACTTTATTCTTCACATTGATTAGTTCATTTACCATTCTATTAGCGACAATCACATCGCTAACTCTCTTGAACTCTTCAAGGTTTTTAATCACTTCAGAGTGGAAAAACTCGCCTTCTTCAAACGCAGGCTCATAAATCACTACTTCTATGCCTTTCGCTTTAATGCGTTTCATGATACCTTGAATAGATGATGCTCTAAAGTTATCACTACCACTCTTCATAATAAGGCGATGTATACCAACTACTTTGGGATTTTTGCTAATGATAGAATCTGCAATAAAGTCCTTTCTTGTTGAGTTGGCATCTACAATAGCACCAATAAGGATATTTGGTACATCTTGATAATTAGCTCTTAGTTGTTTAGTATCTTTTGGCAGGCAATATCCACCATAACCAAAGCTAGGATTATTGTAGTGTGATCCAATTCTTGGATCAAGACCAACACCTTTAATAATTTGTTTTGAATCAAGTCCGTGTGCTTCAGCATATGAATCTAGTTCATTAAAAAATGAAACCCTCATAGCAAGGTAAGTATTACTGAATAGTTTTACTGCTTCTGCCTCGGTAGAACCTGTAAACAAAACATCAATATCTTCTTTTATAGCGCCTTCTTGCATAAGGTTAGCAAACAACTCTGCCCTATCAGACTTCTCACCAACAATAATACGTGATGGATATAAATTATCGTAAAGACCTAGACCCTCTCTTAAGAACTCTGGTGAGAAAATGATATTATTAATATTAAATTTCTCTTTAATACTTTTAGTGTAACCAACTGGAACAGTTGATTTGATAATCATAACCGCATCAGGATTGATATTATTCACATCTTGAATCACTGCCTCAACAGAAGTAGTATTAAAGTAGTTGGACTCAGTATCGTAATCTGTTGGTGTGGCGATGATGACAAAGTCTGCATTTTTATAGGCTAGTTCTTTATCAAGGGTTGCTTTAAAGTTAAGATCTTTATTAGCTAGAAAATCTTCTATCTCATTGTCAACTATAGGGGAGATTTTATTTTGAAGCTGTTCAATCTTCTCAGGAATTAAATCGAGAGCAACAACCTCATGGTTCTGAGCCAAAAGCAAGGCATTAGAAAGACCAACGTAGCCGGTACCGGCTATTGCAATTTTCATTTACTATTTTCCTTAAAAAAAACATTAGCAGGATAAGAATTACTTACGCACTTCAAGAGATAAATTTATCCTGTAGTTCAACACAAAATGAATCATTAGCATTTTATACTACAAAATGCCCTGAAGCCTTGCAAACTCCCTAGTAGCCTCGACAAAACCCTTGACTTTTCCACAGTCAAATCTTGTGCCTTCAAACTTATAGGCAATCACCTTACCACGTTTAGCCAATGTCATCAAAGAATCAGTGATCTGAATCTCCCCGTTTTTATCTGGTTCGGTATGCTCTAATACGTCAAAAATTTCTGGGGTAAGAATGTACCTACCTACAATAGCGAGGTTGGATTGTGCATCACCTGGACTTGGTTTTTCAACCATACTGCTTACCCTGTAAGCGTCTTTAGATCCCTCTAACAGTTCTCCATCAATAATGCCATAATTATCAACCTCAGTCATCGGCACCTCTTCAATAGCGACAATACAACAATCAGGATGTTGATTAAAGAGTTCAGTCATCTGTTTAAGTACTGAATCACCATAACTTGTGCACAGATCATCCGGAAGGATAACAGCGAACGGTTCATTGCCAATGAGAGGCTTGCCGCTATAAATAGCGTGACCAAGCCCTAGCATTTCTTTTTGATCAATATAATGAAAGTCACACTGCTCTGATGCATATTTAACTTCATCAAGTAATGACTCTTTAGCTGTGCCTTTAATAATATCCTCAATGTCTTCATGAGATTTGAAGTAGTTCTCAATGGCTTTTTTATGCTTGCTAGTGACCATTGCCATTAAGGTAATACTTGCACTCATGGCCTCTTCAACGGCGAACTGTATGAGTGGCTTAGTTAGAATAGGTAACATCTCTTTCGGTATAGTCTTGGTAAATGGTAAAAATCTAGTACCATAACCGGCAACTGGAAATAGGCATTTTCTTATTTTAATCATAGCTACTTATGAACCATGCAATAACTTCAGCCAAACCATAAGAAATTTTATATCTAGGAGAATAATTTAATAAATATTTCTTTAACTCTTCATAAGCCATTTTTTAAAGCCTCCCATCAGAATCTTCAGCTTTTAACAAGTATTTAATATCATAAAGAACAAATGAGTCCCTTCCAAAAGACTTAATTTGATTCAAAGTTAGCGCTTTAAATTCATCATGAGCAACAGCCAAAACTACTGCATCATAATTATTAATCAGAGGAGAATCTATAGTCTTAATACCATACTCAATGAAAGTCTCTTCTTTGTTAACCCATGGATCATAAACATCAACATTGCAATGAAAACTTTTAAATTCATCAATTAAATCAACAACACGAGTATTACGAATATCGGGGCAATTTTCTTTAAATGTTAACCCCATAATCAATATATTAGAATTAATTATATGAATATTCTTTTTTGTCATTAGCCGAGAAACTTCGCCGGCAATATAAAAGCCCATATTGTCATTTATTTTCCGACCAGCAAGAATTATTTCTGGATGATATCCTAGTTGAGTTGCTTTATAGGTAAGGTAATAAGGATCTACGCCTATACAATGTCCTCCAACAAGGCCTGGGTAGAATGGAAGAAAATTCCATTTTGATTCAGCTGCCTTAAGAACCTCTTGAGTATCAATACCAATTTTATCAAAAATAAGAGCAAGCTCATTTATTAAAGCAATATTAACATCCCTTTGGGTATTTTCAATTACTTTTGCAGCTTCTGCTACTTTTATACTACTAGCTTTATGGGTTCCAGCAGTAATAATAGAACTATAGAGCTTATCAACTTTATCTGCAATTGCATCATTTGAGCCTGAAGTAACTTTTTTAATATCTTTAATTCGATGTTTTTTATCACCCGGATTGATTCTCTCAGGGCTATATCCACAAAAAAAATCAACATTAAAGATTAATCCAGATTTTTTTTCTAATATAGGAACACAAACTTCTTCAGTGGCACCAGGATATACTGTCGATTCATAAATAACAATATCATCTTTTTTAAGAAGGCCTCCAACTATTTCACTAGATTTTTTAAGTGGAGTTAAGTCTGGTGATTTATGAATATCAATTGGGGTTGGCACAGTGACTATAAAATAATTGCAGTCCTGAATATCCTCTGGGTTGCTTGTATATCTAAGCATTTTAGATTTTCTTAATTCTTCTTCCGAAAGCTCTAATGTATTATCTTTTCCAACAAGAAGCTCTTCGATTCTTGCTCTATTAATATCATAACCAACTGTTTCAATTTTTTTGCCAAACTCAGCAGCAAGAGGGAGGCCAACATAGCCCAACCCAATAACCGCAATTTTTGTTTTTTTCATAAAAAATTCCTAATTTGAATACCAATCATAAGTTTCTTTAAGCCTTCAGTAAGATTAATATTAGCCTTCCATCCCATATTTGGAAATTTAGATATATCAATTAATTTTTTTGATGAGCCATCTAATTTTGAGTTAACAAAAAATAAAACACCTTCGAATCCAACCACTTCCTTTATCTTTCTAGCTAAGTTACTAATTTTAACGTCTATGCCAGCTCCTATATTGATATATTAGTATTAAATTTGATGTTCATAAAATTACTAGCCCTCAAATAAACCTCTTCAAACCCTTCTTAGCTTATATAATATTTTTAAAATATCATCATTGCTCTTATAAACATATATTTCCAATATAAAATAATTAATGAATCATAGTAATATAAATTTTAATAATAAAACTATCCTTATTACTGGAGGTGCTGGTTTTATTGGGAGCAATCTTGCTTTTTATTTTCAAAATAACTACCCTGAATCACATATAGTAATTTTTGACTGTTTTAGAAATGGTAAATTGCTTTCAAATGGCAATTTACAAAGCTTTGGTCATTACAAAAATTTGATTGGCTTTAAAGGTGACGTGATATGTGGAAATATTAATAACAAGAAAGATATTGCAACCCTAAGTGACTTCAAATTTGACTATATATTTCACCAAGCTGCAATCTCAGATACAAGAGCATATAACCAAGAGCTTGTATTTCAGACTAATATAAATTCGTTTTATGATTTTATACAAATTGCTAAAAAAAATAACTCAACACTAATTTATGCTAGCTCAGCTGCTACTTATGGAAGTCTTCCTTCTCCTCAAAAAATTGGTGTTGAATCTCCTGAAAATCCATATGGATATAGTAAATTTGCAATGGATCAAATTGCATATCGATTTAGGAATGATATTCAAGTTATCGGCCTGAGGTATTTTAATGTTTATGGTAATAAGGAGTTTTACAAAGGAAAGACTTCGTCCATGGTAATTCAACTTGGTCATCAAATTCTGAGTAATAAGCCTCCAAAATTATTTAAAGGTTCAGATAAGATTTTTAGAGACTTCATTTTTATTGATGATGTAATTCAAGCAAATCTTAAAGCTTGTCAATCTAAATCAAACGGGGTGTTTAATGTTGGAACTGGTCTTCCACGAAGTTTTCAAGATATTGCAGATTTATTGCAGTTAGAGCTTGGTACAGAAATGGAAACAGACTACTTTTTAAATCCTTACGAAGGATATCAAATGCATACTCAAGCAGACATCACATTAACCAAAGAAAAATTAGGGTTTAAACCAATCATAACGTTAGAAAGTGGTATTAAAACTTATATTCCTGAAATTAAGAGACTTCATAAAAGTTTGGAACATGATTAATCTTAAAAATAGTTCCCCTAAAATTTTAGTAATTGGTGATTTGATGATTGATCACTATTTATGGGGAACATCACAAAGAATCTCTCCAGAAGCTCCAGTACCAGTTGTAAAAATTAATCAAGAAACATCAGTTCTTGGCGGCGCTGGAAATGTCATCAATAATCTAAATGCACTTGGAGCAAAGATTGATGTAATAAGTGTTATTGGAGACTGTAATGCTTCTAGTGAGCTAATATTGCTATTAAATAAACTTTGTATTGATACAACAAATATAATTAAAGAGCCTGGCAGAATATTATCAAAAAAAAGTCGACTGATTTCTTCTCAACTTCAAGTAGCACGCTATGACCAAGAAAGTACTAATGAAATAAGTGCTCTATCACAAAAATCATTAATATCAATTATGGCTGATAAAATTGGTAGTAATTATGATTGTATTCTTTTGTCTGACTATGGAAAAGGTATTCTGACAGATGCATTAACACAAAAAATAATAAAATTAGCCAAAAAGAATTCGATAAAAGTATTAGTTGATCCAAAAGGCCACAATTACTCTAAATATAAAGGCGCTTTCTTGCTCACACCAAATAAGAAAGAGGCTAGTGATGCCACTAAAATTGAAATCATAGATGATGAAAGCTTGCTTAAAGCCATCTCTTTATTGAAAAATAAATACAAGTTAGATTTTTCATTAATAACTCTAAGTGAGAATGGTATAGCTATATACGATGATGAATTAAGAAAATATGCGTCATCAAGTAAAGAAGTTTTTGATGTCACAGGTGCAGGTGATACTGTCCTAGCTTCTCTAGGATTTGCAATCTCTTGTGGTCTCAATATCGATGAGGCAGTAAAATTTTCGAATCTAGCTGCAGGTGTTGTTGTTGGTAAAATTGGCAGTGCAACAGCAACAGTTAATGAAATTATTAAGTATGACTCCAAATTAAATAAATCCTCTAGCAATAAATATATTAAAAACTTAAGAGAAATCATTACGATTTCAAAAGATCTAAGATTAAACGATCAAAAAATTATATTTACAAATGGATGCTTTGATTTACTTCATGTTGGTCATATCAAGTATCTTGAGCAAGCAAAAAGATTTGGAGATATACTAATTATAGGTTTAAATTCAGATAGCTCTGTAAAAAAACTCAAAGGACCAGGTCGACCTATTAATAGTCAAGATGATAGAGCTCTTCTTTTAGCTGCGCTTGAGTCGGTAGATTATGTTGTAATTTTTAGCGATGAGACCCCCTATAATCTTATCAATTCAATCAAACCTCATATCTTAGTTAAAGGTGGTGACTATGAAAATAAGAAAATTGCAGGGCAAGAAATTGTAAACGAGCTAAAAATAGTCAAGTTTATTGAAGGTAAAAGTACAACAAAAATAATTCAAACTATTCAAAATCAAAAAAAAATATGAAAACTACAATAAATATCATTGAAGATGAATTTAACTCTCATCTAGAAGTGGTTCAAGGATGTAACAAATCTATAAAAAAATTAATTAAAGATGCTTCAAATATATGCATTGATTCTTTAAATAATGGTGGAAAAATTTTACTATGTGGAAATGGTGGAAGTGCTGCAGATGCTCAACATATTGCTGCAGAATTTGTTGGAAGGTACAAAATTGAAAGAAAAGGCTTAAGTGCAATTGCACTAACTACAGATAGTTCGGCACTTACAGCCATTGGAAATGACTATGGCTATGAAAGAGTATTTGATCGACAGGTCGAGGCACTTGCCCATCCAAATGATGTTGTTATTGGAATTAGTACTGGTGGAACAAGTATTAACGTAATTAATGCCTTTAATATTGCACGGGAAATTGGCTGCAAAACTATTGGGTTTAGTGGCAGATCAGGTGGTCAAATGAATGAATGCTGTGATATAAATATTGTAGTTCCAGCCGAAGACACTGCCAGAATTCAAGAAATGCATATCTTATTTGGTCATATTCTTTGCCATCTAATTGATCTTGA
>Ga0075445_10000160_pt1 | contig 36118 bp, 29 predicted proteins | sample CoawatmetaG02DNA_FD_72350 | JGI IMG/M metagenome (GOLD analysis project Ga0075445, IMG submission 72350) | Marine microbial communities from the West Antarctic Peninsula - Coastal water metaG029-DNA | ecosystem: Environmental > Aquatic > Marine > Coastal | place: Atlantic Ocean: West Antarctic...
GGAACTTCAGGATCATTTACTGATGAATTACCGCCATGGGGACACTCTCCAGCTAAAACTACCCTCAGAATTTATAGACCAGATCCAGTGAGTAATAATGGATTTACGTATATTAAAAAAGTGGGGTATGCAACTGCTAGTTTAGCACAGCCTAGGTGGGATAATCAATTATATCGATCAGTAACTAGCTCTATTCAATATTCTAGAAACTTATATATAGGAGCTTCAGGCTCACGACCACAGGGAGCAGCTGATAATAATTCAACTAGTACAACTTTACGAGGAGCATTTACTGGATCTATCGATGATATAAGATTTTATGAATCAATCCTAACAGATACACATTTAGAAAACCTTGCTTTTAATCCTAAAATGGATTTAAGACGTACACCCCCTATAACTGCATCATTTAACCTCAAGGATGATGGCTTCGGCAACCTAATTGATACAGCCATACCTACAAAGAGCATTATTAGTTCAGATAATTTAGTTGGGTATTATGGGTTCAATGAGCTATTTACAGTAAAAAATCAAACTAGTGCATCGCATGATGTACACATGCACGATGGTTTAGGTAAGACTACTATACTAGACTTTAGTAAAAATAAAAATCATGGTGTATCAGATAAAGTTAAATATATACCTGGTATAGTTGTACAAAATCAAAGCGGTTCAGTAAGGAGTGCAGATTCTATTAATTATTATCAAACCAACGTAGCTTCAGGTATAAGAGCTAACTTTAATAATAGTGGTAGTATAAAGATACCTCATATACACGATCTAAATTTAGATAACGATGATGGGTTCTCTATCTCATTCTGGATTAAAATACCAGAAAATCAGGTACCAGGTGTTAACACAATAATCGGATCTATGCCATACACAACAACCGGTAATCAAACACTCCCAGGTAATGCAGGTGGAACCTCTGCACCATGTGTTAATATACTATCAGGATCTTCAGCTGGTAGAGATTATGTTACTCTAATTACTAAATCTGGATTAAGCCGAGAAGTTGTTAAGAACGCAGCTACAGGTGAAAAGATAATAAGACCTATCCAAGGGTTAGCTGCAGAAAACACGTACCCATATCATATTGAGTTAAAAAATACTTCATATGAAAGACACAATCAACCATTTACTCCAGGGTTAGGTTGTCAATTAGGTGCACCGTTAAATACGATAGTTGTACGGAGGAAGGGAAAAACTAGTAAGATAGTTTTAGAATCAAACAATGCATTAACTCCACTGATAGAAAATCATGTAGTGATTAGAAAACATTCAAACGTCCTACAGATATGGATTAACGGTAAGCTGGATAAGTATGGAGTTGATGGAGTTGATTGTACAGATAATATAAGCGACCTGTTTATAGGTGATAGTGGTAGATCATGGATCACCGGATCCGCTACAGTTAAATCTATAGAAGACAGTTTTATACCACCTCATAATCCGTTTAGTGGTTCTATAGATGAAGTACGATTCTACAATACTGCTATCACTGAGGAAAATATACTAGGGTTATATGATAATAATCTAAATACTCCAACAGCTTATCAAACAAATAATGTTGGAAATGTATTCTATGAACACGGTATGGTAACTATAACTAATACTCATATACCAAAGTTCTTCTCTGGTTCACTACATGACGGGCAAGCTTATATAGGTAACAGCGGTAGTATGTGGGACTCAAACGGTAAAGCAATATTTTCTAAAGATTTTAGTTTAAAGTTAAAGAATACAAGAACAATATATGAACAGTCTATAAAATGTCATGCTAAAGCAAGTGATTTCAACTTATCTACTAACCCTACCTTGCGTAAAAAGACGGTAGGGAGTTGCGAGGAAATACTATCTGTTCAAGAACTAGCTGATTTTGCAAAAGAACCTGAATTTAATCCGTATATTACCACGGTAGGTCTATATGACGAATTTGGTAGGCTATTAGCAATAGCTAAACTAGCTAAACCTATTCCTAAATTAAAAAACGTTGATATGACGTTTGTAGTTAGGTTTGATAAGTAATCCGCTATTTATTATTAATACGTTATGGCAAGAAAAATATCAAAAGCAAGAGCAAATGCAATCAAGCATGGTTATAGGAGTGGATTCGAACACACTGTTTCTGAGCAACTTACTGAAGCTAAGGTTAAATTTCAATATGAAACTACTGTAATTCCGTATATAAAACCGCAAACATCTCACACATATACTATAGATTTTACATTACCAAATGGTATTCTGGTAGAAACAAAAGGTCGCTGGGTGTTGGAAGATAGAAAAAAGCATTTACTTATTAAAAAACAGCATCCCGAATTGGATATTAGATTAGTATTTCAAAACTCGAAAGGTAAGATCCGTAAAGGGTCAAAAACCACCTACGCAGACTTCTGTATTAAAAATGATATAGCATGGGCAGATAAAGCTATACCAGTAGAGTGGTATAACGAAAAAAACTTAAAATAACGTTTGTTATTGGTATTATTTTTCGTATATTATTATATGCTTAAAAAACTACAAATCCTTCTTGAGTCTTTATTGAATAGAGGTAGAGCATTGCAAAATGATGAGGTAGCATTTCATTGTTCGTTTTGTCACCATTCAAAGAAAAAATTACAAGTGAATCTTCGCACGCAGATGTGGCAGTGCTGGGTTTGTGGGATGAAGGGTAGAAGTTTATATCATTTATTTAAAAAGCTAAAAGCATCACAGACGCATTTTGAAAAGCTTCAAGAGTTTTCAAATTCCGTACCTTCAAGAAATACCAAAAAGACATATGATGATGTATCATTACCACTCGAGTTTAAATCCTTTCTTAATGTTGAGAGCAGTAATCCAGAATTCTGGAATGCATTAAGTTATCTACGTAATCGCGGTATATCTCGTGATGATATATTAAGGTATAATATAGGGTATTGTGAAACAGGTCCATACAGTAAAATGGTGATAATACCGAGTTACGATAAGGATGGTACATTAAACTTTTTTACAGGTAGATCATATTACCATGATGCTACATTTAAGCATAAAAATCCTAAAGTTTCAAAAGATATTATCGGGTTCGAATTATACATTAATTGGAGTCAACCAATAACGGTAGTTGAAGGAGTGTTTGATGCACTAGCAGTAAAGCGTAACGCTATTCCTTTATTCGGTAAGATAGTTTTAGAAAAATTAAAAAAAGCAGTAGTTGAACATAACGTCAAGAATATTAATATAGCATTAGATAAAGATGCTCGTTCAAAAGCACTGCAAAGCTGTGAATATTTTATAAATAATGGCGTGTCAGTTACATTAATTGATTTAGATGAGAAAGATCCTAGTGATCTAGGATTCTCTCAGATTAATACAATCATACAAGATAGTAAAGATTTAACATCTTATCAACTAATGGAAATGAAGATTAAGGAGAAAATGATTTGAACAAAATAGATATTGGTTTTGAAAAGATTGAGTGCATAGCTCATATCGCAGATGTACATATAAGAAATTTAAGACGGCACAAAGAGTACAAGCAAGTATTCAGAAAGTTATATAAAGACTTAAAAGATAACCTACCAGCAAACTCTTTAATATATTTAGCAGGTGACATTGCACACGCTAAAACTGAAATGAGCCCTGAACTTATCGAGATGACTTCTGACCTATTTACTAAATTAAGTAATATAGCTCCTACTATTCTTATTGCCGGTAATCATGATTGTAATTTAAACAATAAAAGTAGATTGGATGCACTATCACCTATAGTTGACTCCTTACAGCTAGATAATTTCTATTACCTAAAGGATAATGGCTTATATGAAATAGCAGATTGTGTATTTAATGTAATGTCGGTATTTAATGATCCTGAAGATTATATATTATCTAAAAACATTAAAACTGATAAAACAAAAATAGCTCTATACCATGGCTCAGTAGAGAGTGCAACAACTGATGTTGGATTTAAACTACCTGGTGAAGTAACCACAGATATATTTACTGGATACGACATGGTGCTGTTGGGTGATATACATAAGCAACAATACCTTAACAAAGCTAAAACAATTGCGTACGCAGGTTCTCTGGTATGTCAGAACTGGGGTGAACACGCTACTAATCATGGATACATTAAATGGGATGCTCCTAAACGTAAACCTGAGTACAGGATTATTGAAAACGATTATGCATACGTAACTTTAGAGATAGAAAACGGTAAGATTAAAAATGAAATACTGATGCCTAAATATCCTAGGTTACGGATTAAAGTTTGTAAGACAGAAGAGTCACAACTAAAAACTATTCTTACAGAGATACGAAAAACCTCTAAATTAAAAGACGTAGCTATTATTAGAACTGATAGATTATCAGATCAACGTAGTGGTGATAGAAATGCTAAGGATGCAGGTATAGGTGACGTAAGAGATCCAAATTATCAAAATAGACTTATAGTAGATTACCTTGAACGCAACTTTGTTCTAGAGGATGACGTAGTTAAAACTATAAAGAAAATTAATAAAGATCTAAACAGTAATATAGCTCAAATAGATGGTTTTAGAAACCTTACATGGAAGCCTATGAACTTCGAGTTTAGTAATATGTTTAGTTATGGTGCAGATAATTCAATAAACTTCTCTAATATGAAAGGAGCTTATGGGTTATTTGCCCCTAACGCAGCTGGAAAAAGTGCATTGCTAGATGCAATTACTTATTGCCTATTTGATAAGTGTAGTAGATCATCACAAGCTAGGGATGTTATGAATAGTGAAAAAAATACGTTTCACTGTAAACTACATTTTAAAATTGATGGTCAAGACTATTTTATTGAGCGTAATGGTAGTAAAGGACTTAAGGGTTGGAAAGAAGGTAAATATTCAGTTAAAGTTAATTTTTGGACTCTAGACGAACAGGGTAACGAGGTATCACTAAACGGTGAAGCAAGATATGATACTAATAAGAATATTAGTTCGTACGTTGGTCATTTTGAAGACTTTATTTTAACTGCACTATCCGTACAGAATAATAACACAGGTTTTATAGATATGTCTCAGTTTGAGAGGAAAGATTTACTTGCTCAATTTTTAGATATTAAAGTATTTGATGAATTATATAGAGCAGCTTTAGATGAAATAAAGGATGTAAGCGCGCTATTAAAAGATTTTAAGAAAACAGATTTCACACAGCAGCTAGCAGATGCTGAAACAGAGCTAGAAATAAAACGTGAGCGTAAACAAGAGGTAAAAAAATCCTCTAGTTCATTAGCAGGTAAGATAACTACTTTAGATAAACGTATTGCAACTCTGCAATCTAAAGTGATAAAGATAGAGTCGGTTAACGAGGATCTTGACTCTATGAAAATTGAGCATGCACGTTATAATACACAAGTAGAAGAAATAACTAACAGGTTACATTCTGATGAAGCTATTGCGATAGAGAATAAAGAGAAGATACGGAAAGCAAATACTATACTTGAGCAGTATAATATCTCTGAAGTTGAAGGTATTTTCAAGATACTAACTAGTAATCGTGAAGTAGTTAAAGAGTTAAAGGCAGAGCGAGACCGTATCAAAGTCGACGTAAAGTATAAATTAGAGAAGCTTGAAGCTAATGACAACAAATTTGACCCTAGCTGTAATTTTTGTAAGGAACGTGAAAGTGCATCTATAAAGATACAAGAAGATACTAGAATTAGTCTAGAGCAAGATAAAATAAAAGCAGATACAGTAATTCAGAAGATAAATGAGTGTGAATGGTATATATCTAATAATATTGGTATTGAAGAAGATTACACTAAAATTATTAAAATAAATAATTTACTTACAACTATAGAGCGTGAACGAAACGTTGGTAGGATAGCTTACTATAGAGCTAAAGAAAAACGTGATAAAATAAAACAGCTGCAGTCTCAGGTAGAGCTTGAGATGGAGCAATATCACGGAAATAAGAAAGCTATTATTCACAATAGTAAAACTAACGAGCAGATCAGTGAATTGAGTGGCAGGAGTGATGAACTAGTTGATTTCAAAGTTAGTATAGACGACGAGTTTATGACACTTCATGGAGCAATAGAAGTTGCTCTATCTACTAAAAATAGTATTACTTATTCTATTAAAAAAGCAGAAGAACTTGAGCAAAAGTTTAAAGCATACGAATACTACATAGATGCCATTCAGAGAGACGGTGTCCCCTATGAATTAATAACAAAGGTAATACCGATTATAGAAGAGGAAGTTAACGATATACTAGCTCAAATAGTTGACTTTAAGATTATGTTTCAGTTAGATGGAAAAAATATTAACACATATATTGTATATAGTGAAGAGAAGACCTGGCCTCTAGAGTTAACATCAGGTATGGAGAAGTTTATATCTTCACTAGCAATTAGAACAGCTCTAGTTAATGTATCAAACCTTCCGAGACCGAATTTCTTAGCTATAGATGAAGGGCTAGGTAACTTAGACTCCGAAAACCTTAACTCATTATTTATGTTATTTACCTTTTTAAAATCTCAATTTGATCTACTTTTAATTATAAGTCACTTAGATTCAGTAAGAGATGTAGTAGATAATCTAATTGATATAAAAAAGGTGGCAGGTTTCTCGAAAATTACCCACGAATAATCTTTTGTCATACTTATTTATATAAGGAAAATTATAGACATAAATCATGACATATTCAGACCAAATAAAGCGCACTAACGGCAGTTCAGGTAATACCAGCTACCCAGGTGTAGTAACTAGACTAGATACTTCTCCCTCGAGAAAAAATCTGTTAAAAGTAGATGTATGTATAGAGGATAGATCCGATTACAGTCTATACTACTTTAATATTATAGCCAGACCAGCTCAATTAAAATTGGGGGGTAATATTTTTGAATTTGCTCCACCAAGGAATCGATTTAAGATAGATTCACCTATTTCGTTTGAAGCTATAGATGGTAATGGTAACCCATTATCTTATGAGATTTTACCTAAACGGGAAGGCACACAGTCGATCAGGATGTGCATTTTTATAAGTGATAGTAATGTCCCCGGAAACGGAGCTATTACACTAGTAGGAGAAGCCATAATAGATGAGTGTGGATGTCCCCTTCCAGAGGATTGTCAAGATAGATCGAATGTACGCTGGAGTTGTGTTACACCTATAATAACAGATGATGTTTCAGGAACTATTATTTATGATACAGCTCCTCAAATTAGTGTATCAGAAACTAAGATACCCTGGCAATATCAAACATATGAAGATGTATATAGTATAAATCCTGGAGCTCCAGGTACACCATACACAGTATCAGGTTCGTATTCACCAACATACAATTCTCAAGACACTGGAAGTAAATCAGGTAAATTCTATTACGATAAATTACAAGAACCAACACCGGATACTCAAAGTGGTTGGCCACCTACACTAACAGGTGGGTCAGGTAAGTTAAGTGTATATACAGGGGATTTGAGATTTTCTTCAAGTATGGTAGGTGGGTATGTTTATGTGTCAGGAGGGTTAAATCATATAAGTAGCCCTTTACCTTCACCAAATCCTAATCATTATAGAGCTCCAGCGTTTTATGCAACTATAAGTGCAGTTATATCTCCAACAGAAGCTGAAGTTACTCCAGCATATATAATTAAAGTGAATCCAGGAGGTGGAGATCGAGTAGATTATGCAGCAAGATTCTTCGATGCAAAGTTAGGAGCTCAAGTAAATTGGAATGAGACATCCGCATCTATATCATATACAGAGCCAGGAGCTGACACTACCACTATGACACAGGTAGCAAAGACGGTAGAGCAACATACATCATACGCAGACATACAAATATCAGGACTAAAACCGATATGTGGTGTAGCTACTGATGTAGAGGTGTTTGTAAAAAGTAATAGATTAGAAGGACCTATAACTAAGTTGACTGAGTTTCCAATAGAACCTTCAAATTTAGCTTTAGATGATTCGAAAACTACTGAAAAAGGTAACAATAAAGAATTTACTGATATTGGTATATTTTCTAATATTGGAACTATTACAAATTATTGGCAAGCTTCTAGCAACCAGTCAACTGCACTAGGCCCAATTGAGCATAAAAATATTCATATATTAAATGCAGCAAAGATACCAGGTGGTGACAGTAATACACAAATTAATCGTGATTCGTATGTAGTTTTCACTCAAAAAGATAGTCAAGCTACTTTTCTCGGAGCCGGTTCTAACTACTTTGTTGAGTTTGATGCGTACTCTGACGTACTCGCACTAGGTAATCCTAGAGCTAAAATAGATATTTATGTTTCTGGTTCTCTAGTTGAACCATCTAATCTACAATCAGCTGATGAGAAGAATTTAGGTATGTATGTTGGGTGTATAGAGAATACTAGTACAAATCCAGCAGGTGAGAAGTTTTTTGGAAATAGTTTTGAGTTTAGAAATAAATTGACTGGTATAGTTAAAGTGCTGTTTGTTGTACGGACAGGTACATGGACTATCGCTAATTATAAGCTTAATTCCGCACCAGGAGCACCAGCAACTACCGGATTAACACCTCATACTATGCGCGCATTAATACCAATGCCTGCTATTACTAAACATAACGATCAGTATTCATTTGAGTTAAGGTATAAAAATAAAAACGGGAGTGCAAATAAAGTATCAACTTTTACTAATGCACAATTTGCTGGTAATGATCCAAGTGCATTCTTAGCTGGTCAACCTCTTACCACAGTCTTAAATCCTATATATCACGGTAATACAGCAATTACTTCATCTAAACACTTTCACATTTCTGGTAACTTACATGTATCGCAGAGTATATTTGCAAATGCATTTCATACAAATATTGTATCAAGCTCTATTATATTCCAAGAGGGTGATACAATATTTGGTAATGATGTAACAGATAAACACTTTACTACTGGTAGTGTTTTTATCACCTCATCTCTTATACAAAATATAACAAACAATTATACTATAAAACGACCTGAGGGTGATAAGGTATTTACTATCCTAGAAGGCCATGTTACTCAGAGTGGTGATATACGAGTCGATCAACCTGGAACAACAACACCAGCTATAATAATAAAAAGTGACGCAGCTGGAGTAGCAACTCTAGCTAACGGTGTAGGTGATCCAGTAATTCTATTAGACGATGGTGATAGAAATTTATATTTCTTTGATAAAGGTGATGAACATATAAAAGGTGATGGAAATGCCCTTAGTATAGTAGGAGCAGCTATATCAATGTCTGCTACCAATGGAGTTCATTTTAATGGAAATAAACCTATTAACTTTAGAGATCAGGGTCTCAGTATATTATCATCAACTGATGGTCAATTAGATATAGATGCGGATGCTGAACTTGAAATAACTTCACCTAAAGTTGATATTGATGCATCAGATGGATTATATCTAGATGGTGCTGACCTTAAATCTGACTGGTTAATTGGTACTGACAAACGTCTTAATTTTAGAGATACTGACATAAAGATAGGGTCATCTGCAGATGGGCAACTTGACCTTGATGCAGATGGTACAATTGATTTAACTGCGCCTGCAGTTGATATCAATGCAACATTAGGTATAACTCTTGATGGTGCTAATCTTAACTCTAGCTGGACAGTTAATGCTACACATCAGATAAATTTTAGAGATACAGATTCATATATACGATCATCTGGCGTAGGTTACATGCATATTCACGCTGATAAAGGTGTGTTGTTAGGTGATGCTACTAGTGCAGTAACTGCTTCAGCAATTAGTGCTAGTGGTACAGTTACAGCATTCAAAATAAATGCAGGTGATAGAAGGGGACTTAGTTTTACTGGTAATGTTACAGCATCAACTAATATAAGTGCAGGTGGTAATATAAGTGCAAGTGGTAATTTATTTGCAAGTACATCCAACGCAGCTGGGCAACCATACCTAACAGTTCTAGTCGATACAGGTTCAGGACAATTCTACTACACCGGGAGTTACGGTGGAGGTGGAGGTGGGGGTGGAACCTCAGCTAATAATAAAACAATTACATTAACTGCAGGTGATGGGTTAAAGACTGGAGGTTCATTTACAACTAATCAATCAGCTAATAGTACTATTACATTCAATATAGAGCCGGCAGACTTTGCTGGTACAGGTTTAGCAGATGTTGGTGATGATTTAGTAATTAATGTAGAATCAGATAAAGGTAATGCACAACATTTTGTAGCGTTTCTAGATGGTGAAACAGGAGCTCAACAGTTAAAAACTTCTCCGAACTTTACATACAATCCAGCTACTGATATAATGAAAGTTGGTCAGAGTGTTTACATACACGGTTCAGGTAGTGTAACTGCCTCTAAAAATATCTGGGTTAGTAATTCAATAAATAACGCACACCCTCTTAGTGGTAATTATATAAGTGCAAGTAATATTATAGCATCTCATCATATTACAGCCTCAGGTAATATAAGCTCAAGCGGTACAATAATAGCTAAACAGATTACAGTAGTAGGAGGAACAGAAGGGGTAACATTTAAACCAGCAGTTACTATATCAAATGCAGCTGGTCAAAGCCCTATAGCAATGAATAGACCACCATCAGCTAAAGCTTCATCTGAAGTATTATTTTGGGAAAAGGGTGCAGGTTCAGAAGGAGATAATAATGACGTAGAGGGTCGAGTGGTTCAAGGAACTATACGACAGGTAATAAATGTTGAAAATAATACGTACACGATTATGATTGACGACTTACCTGTTACTGACGGTGGTGGAAAGAAACGTGGTGCAGTAGAGCTGAATAAAGCAACATTTGTAGGCTCACCTGGGATAATGATATCATCTGGTAGCATATCATTCTATACATCTTCAGTAACAGCATCAGTAGGTTCATTTAATACTGCATCAGCTACAGTTAGAATGTTCAATTTAAAAGGTGATGATGGTACATCCTTTGTTATGTCAGGTTCTAAAGGAGCTTCGATATACTTTTCTGGATCGACTTCCGGTAAAGTTGGTATCGGTACAACTGATCCACAAGCACAGTTTGAAGTAGCAGCTGATGAGCATATTTTTCGAAGAAGGGAAAACTTAATTGGATTAAAAATTAATTCTGAAGGTAATGTAGAATCATTCAATAAAGATTCTGCATTTTCAGCTACTGGTAGTGAGGTAATACTTTCGTATACAGCTGGAGGTAAATCGACAGTAACTGCAGCAGCTATTCGTGCAGTATTTGGAGACGGTGCAATAGCTGCAGATGCTAATCAAGCAGCAAGAGATGATTTTTTTGATAATTTAAGAATAGAAGCGAAAGCTGAACTTCTACACTTTCTAGAAAAGACAGGAGAGTTTGGAGTAGGTGCAGGTCAAATTGGGGATATAGTTGGGTCAGTTAGATGGTTAATATCCTCCGGTTCAGCTGCAGGTTCAAGTGATGATGCATTAGATAGAAGGCGTTCCGGAGAGCTAGCAGCTATAAGAACTCAAATTACTGATGCAGATGATACAGGAGCAATCGGCCAGCTACAGATTCGAACTTCAACTGGTAAATCAACTGGAGCAGTAACTCGTATAGAGCTAAAACCTAATGGTCAAATGATACACTCCGGATCAATAAATACATACCGTAACAATACATTATTTATAGGTGAAACAGCAGAGGATGGTTATGACAGGCCAATATCATTCCGACACTCAACTGCACCATTTATAATGGGTATTGATGATTCTCAAGATAGATTCTGCATAAATTCAGCAGCTTCGTTCGGTACTACGAGTGATATTGAAATAGATGCATCAGGTAATGTAGCTTTTGCAAACGGAAATATTACTGTAGCAGGTAATATAACTGCAAATGGTAATATAATTGGTGATGATGCAACTGATATTACAAATATAGAATCAATTTTTTGCGATAATATAGTTCATGACGGTGATACAGATACTAAAATAGCATTCGGTACAGATACCATAACTTTATCTGCAGGAGGTGCTGATCTTATAACATTAACAGAAGCTGCAACAAATACTATTGCTTTAGGAGCAACAATTTCAACTCACGTAACAGCCTCAGGTAATATAAGTTCAAGTGCACTAATACAAGGTCAATCGATAAGAGCAAACGACCTAACAGCTGGTAGAGTGGCTTTTGCAGGAACTGCCGGCTTACTAGTAGATGATGCTGATCTTACTTTTGCTGGAGCCACACTAACAGCAACTAACATTGCCGCTTTTAATTTAACAGGTAAACTAACAGCTGGTAATGGAGTTGAAATAGAAGGAAACGCCTTTGATATAAATGGAGGTACTATTGACGGTGTAACTTCTGTTGCAATAGCTGAAGAAGGAACTATTGATGCTAGATTAGGAGCTCTTGCAACAACTGCAGCACAAAATTTAACTATAGTTCAAGGAGCAGGTGCTAACGTAGACATAGGAACTTTTTCATTAACAGCAAATACACTTGTATCAGATGTAGCAACAGGAACTGCACCTTTAACAGTAACGTCTACTACTGCAGTAGCTAACCTACAAGCATCTACAGTAGCAACAATTGCAGGTTTAGCTCCAAACACTGCAACCACTCAAGCAACTCAAGCAGCTATTACAACAGCAGCTAATTTAACAACTGTAGGTGCATTAAATGCTGGATCTATAACTTCAGGATTCACATCAATAGATGTAGGATCAGGTGCTATATCATCAACCACGTTTGTTGGGACTAAACATATACTATATAATAGTGCATTTTACGTTAATGATAATCCCTTTATTCAAAATTCATTATATTTTGGAGGAAATTTAGGTCATCAACAAAGTAACTGGAACGACCCTCAAGCAATTGGTGGGGATCCAATGACAGTAAGTACTTTTAATATAGGTGATGATGATCAAAACTGGGGCCATATATTACCTTTTGATGTTTCTAAAATTGAAATACTATGTGGTTTAAGACCTGGCGGGACACACACCGATCAATTTTCATTAGTATTATATACAGCACCTAGAACTCAAAGTGCAACTCAAATTACTCTAACTAGAGTTGCTGAAATTGGAGCAAACTTTTTAAGTGGAGGTAAGTATCGGAATAACGATCTAACATATACAGCAGATGTAGATGCAGGTGTAATGATCTATGTTGGTGTAGGAACTAACACAAGCAGTCCAACAGCTAAAAATGCAAGAGGTTATATGAGTATAACAGTAACACAAAGATAATAACAATGAAAACAATAACAGAAACATTTTGGTCAGGTAGTAATGATTCAACTTTTATAGCAGCTTCTGGCTCTCTAGTAGAAGAACAACGAATGCTAAGGAATGATGAAACAGGTGAAAGTTTAACTTTTAAATTATTAAAAGAAAAAATAGACGAATTAGTAACTGAAGTAAATGCTCTTAAGAGCGAATAACTAATTATTAATATGAATAATAAAGAAACATTAGGTAGCTGGATAGCGGGACAAGTTATCAACGAGCAAACAGATATTAAAACAATCGTTGCAATATACCCAGGTAGATTTCAACCAATGGGAGCTCATCATGCAAAAGCTTTTAAATCTATACCCTTTGATAAAAAGTTTATAGCTACTTCAAATAAGGTAGCACCGCCAAGGTCACCATTTAGCTTTGCAGAAAAGAAAAAGATAATTTCCGCTTACGGATTAGGTAGTAAATTAGTACAAGTTAGAGATCCATATAAAGCTCAAGAAATATTAAAAAAGTATGACCCAGAAACTACAGCAGCAGTTTTTGTAGTAGGTGCAAAGGATGCATCTAGATTACGTGGTAAGTTTTTTCGTGCATGGAAAGGTAAAGCCGAAGTCGGGTACAGAGAAGGTGCATACACGTTCATAGCCCCTCATGTTTCAATGAACGTACCAGGTTACGGTGAGATGTCAGGTACCACACTACGAACAGTATTAGGTGATAAAAACCTTGAAGATTCAAAAAAGAAAAAAATATTTACTAGTATATTTGGTAGAGGTAATCTTAAAAATTATGATTGGATAGTTAAAAAGTTAGAAGGTTTAAATGAGTCGACTATAGAGCAGTTTATAACTGAAAATGATATTGCAAAATTAATATCAGAAGTTTCTAGGACAGGTACCTCAAAAGGTGCAGAAGTCGATGATGGACCTTCGCACGGATTTGGTAGCTTAAAGTCATATAAAAAAGTTCAAAAAAAGGTAGCTGAGAAAATGGGTTGGATAGTTGTAAACCATTTATTAGATCTAGGTGACGGTGAAACAGTATTAGCTAGTGACCCTATACCGACACCATCTAATCATAGACGTTCAGTAAAATATCCAAATGGACCAATTACTGCAGTATCATATTTTCCAGCTGGTGATCAAGGTGTTAAAACACCGAGTAATCAAATTGATATGTCACAGAGTGCAGCTTACCGAAAATGGAAGAAACATATTAAAGGAATTGCTACTAATGTAGGCATGCAATTAATAAATTGGATTGATTCCGATTCAGCTAATGTAAAGAAAAATATTGAAGGTGATAAAATTAAAGAACCTAATAAGCCTGATAAGTCAATTAATAAAATGGTTAAACAGATCGCTAAAATAAATAAACCTGATCGTAAAGCTAAACAAGCAGTTAAAAAATTAAAAGATTTTAGTATAAATGAAGAGGTGAAGCAACTTATATCTGAAGGAGGAGCTTACGGTCACATGTCTCACCCTTTTGATGACAAAGGATTAACGTTTGGTGACTTTAAAGAGATCATAAATAACGCATTACAGGGTCATTTAGATCTTGAAACTTCAGCTACAGAAAAAACTGATGGTCAAAATTTATTTATTACATGGAATAAAAAGCTTTTAGCTGCACGTAACACAGGAGATGTTAAGCGAGGTGGAATGGACGCTAAAGGTGTTAAGTTAAAATTTGCTAACCGTGGTAATATAGAAAAAGCATTTAATTATGCTATGAGAGATCTAGCTAAAGCTATTGGTAGTTTAAGTGATGATCAGAAAAAGAAAGTATTTGATGACGGTAATAACTGGGTAAACATGGAAATTATGTACCCTGCCTCAGCAAATGTAATTACTTACGATGCACCATATTTACAATTCCATAATGTTTTACAATATAAGAATGGTTCAGCAATAGGTTCAGTAACTGATGGTGCAAGAATCCTAGCAGGTATGATATCACAAGTTAATCAAAATATGCAAAAAAGTTTTAGTATTATAGGACCAAAAGTTTTAAAAGTTAATCCACATCAAGATTTTGGAGCTAAACGTCCATACTTTACAGGTAAGTTGTCTAGATTGATGTCTAAATTTAGAATGAAGGATTCTAATACATTTGGTGAGTATCACCAAGCATGGTGGGAAGCTTTTATAGCTAAACAATTTCCAGGTGCAGATAATACTATTAATGTTGGTTTAGTTAAGCGTTGGGCATTTTTTGATAAATCATTTAGATTAGATAAAAAAACATTACCAGATGAAGCAATGCTTGCAACTGCTAAAAAGTTTGATAAACAGAACCATGCAGAACAAGTAAAGAAAAATATGTTTCCTTTTGAAACTCTATTCTTTGAATTAGGAGCTGAAGTTCTTAAAAATGTAGAAGGGTTTCTAGCAGCTAATCCTGATAAAGCAGTGCAGAATGTACGCAAGCAGGTTGCAAAAGCTATAAGTGATGTCAGGAAAGGTGGAGATTTAAAAAAATTAAATAGAATGCATGCTCAGTTAGCTAAAGTACAAGCAATAGGTGGATTTAAAACTATTATTCCAAGTGAAGGGTTAGTATTTATATACAAAGGAAACACCTATAAATTAACAGGAGCTTTTGCTCCAGTTAACCAGATAACAGGAATGATGGCATTCTAACATGTTTTAGTAAAAAATAACATACTTATATATAATGAATTTAGATATACAAATAGGTGATATAATATTAACTGGACGGTTTAAGAATAAAAAAGTAAAGGTTAAGGAATTTGGAAAAGATCAGAAGGGTCAACCTACTATCAATGGCCGACCGATATTAAACTTTCGAATTAAGAAGCTAATGCCACTAAGTGATAAAGAAAAGGAAGCACAATCAAAGGAAAATGAAGTTAATATTTTTGATAGTGTTATTAAGAAACATATTAGTAAATCAGTAAACAAGCAAATAAATAAAAAGTAAGTTATGTCAAAATTAAATAATGTTAGAGCAATAAACGAGATGATTAGAGGAGAGCATAGAACTCAAACTCAAAAATCTAAAGGTTACGAAAAAAAAATATTAGATCGCACTATTGGTGATAAGTGGGTTGATAAGAATGGCCAGCAGTGGGAGCAAAAAAACGGGTATAGAGCTAAGGTAGGTAAATTAAGTAAAATACGTAATACGATCGATAAATCGGTATGCCCGAAATGTAGTAAGAAATCAACTCAATTTGATAAACAGTTTATCTCTAGAGAAGGTAAGTGTCATGATTGTATTGTTAAGCAAGAGACGTTAATGAAGTGCGAAGGGTATATAAAAGATAAACCTATTTACGAACAGTTTGAGCGCACTAAAATTAGAGAAAATGTAAATAGCTTCCTAAAAGATGCAGCTAAAGATGTTGAGATGCTAAAGCATCGATTTACTAGAACAGATTATGTTAACAGTGATGGGACAATTGATAAATGGAATCTACCAGAATCAGTTGAAAGTATTGAAAAAAGTATAGATAAACAATTTGATAAGTTCAAAGGAGAACTTTTACAAAAATTAGAACAAGGGGACAAAAATGTCGGGATTAAAAAAACAACTACAGAGTAAAAAGTTAATGTTTGCAATATTACTATTTTTATCATCAGTAGTATTTGTAGCGCTTGGGAGAGCAGACTTCGGTCAATGGTCAGAGTTTGTTAAATGGGTATTTGGAATATATGCTGCAGGTAATGTTGGTGAGCACGTTTCAAATAAAGGTGTAAATATAGGGCAATAATATGACTTGGGATGATAAAAAATGGCGTAGAACTCAATATGATTTGCAAGAAGCAGAGCAACAGCAAGAGCAAGGTGATGAGAAGTTGACTCAAATGGTTACTTCTATGACTGATTATGTAATGAACATGCAAACAACTTTAGGTACTCTACCAAACTACCTTACATTATTAATGAAGCCGAATGACCCAGCAAAGTCACCAGAGCAGAATAATATTGATAGAGATACAATTATTGCAACTATGAAATCATTAGATGATAATCAAAAATTGTTAACTCAAACGTATTCATATTTTAATAAATATATCAATCAAAAATATAAATTTAATCCTGGTAGCATGGAAAGCAAGCCCGGAGAACGTGTAAAAAAGGTGAATAAGGGAGAATAACGATGAGCAGTTTTAAAAAAATAATACTATTTATTATCAGCGCAATTGGAGTGTTACTAGCAGCTAAAGGAATGAAAAAGCGAAAGGTAAATCCAAAAATAGCAAAGAATGATGCAGAGGTTAAACGGTTAGGATCTCAAATTCAGGAAGTGAAAGCTGTAAAAAAAATATTAAACAAAGAACTAACCGAATTAACTAAAAAAGCGGATGGTAGAAGCAAACAGGTTAAGGATGCAAAAACGAACGTTAAAAAGAACGATCAAACTATTGTAGACTTGGAAGCAGCTCTAGCAGAAGCAGAAAAAAATCTATAGGAGATTAAAAAATGGCAACATTTAACAAAGTAACATTTCAAAACGCAAGCCCAAAAGGTCAAGGTGATTTAAGACTAAAATCAATCCCAGCAAAAGCAGGGCATTTTAATGATTTAATTGATTCATTAGAAGGAGGTAACAACACTTATGCAGGTAATAACACATTTACTGGTATAGCAACTCATACTAATGGAGATGGCAAATATATTAATGGTTTAAATACAGTAGTAAAAAGTGTATCTTTTACAGGATCCTCTCCATTAATTAATTCAGGACCAGTTTATGTTCCTGCAAATTCTTTATTTCTTAGAGGTACAGTAGTAGCTACTACAGCATTAGCCTTTGCATCAGCAACAGTTGGTGTTTCATTTGGAACAGCAGTCGGTGGTACTCAATTTACTGGTACTTTAAATGCTGATTCATACATAGCTTCAGCAACTGCTATTGCATTAGGTGTTGGTAATTCAACTGATGAACTTTTAGATACAGCATTAGGAGGAGCAACTCATCTTGCAACTACAGTAGGGGCTAAAGATATTGCAGCAGCAGCAGCAATTCACGGTCAAGTAAAAGCTTCTACAGGAGCGTTTACTGCTGGTAGAGTTGCATTTATAATTGAATTCCTTTACTTAGGTGGTAACTAACACTTATTAAAACAATAATATTAAAGCTCCCGGACTAGTTCCGGGAGCCTTTTTAACTAAAAGGTTACATATGAAAAACATACTCACAATAATATTTCTATTATTCACGTTCTTGAGCTATTCTCAAACAAAGGATTATAAGCCAGCTTACGAACTTACCAAACAGCTCAATACCCAATACAAAATAAAAATTACTTCTCTTGATTCTGTTGTATCTACACAGGATCTATATATTGAAGATCTACAAAGCATTATCTTGGTTAATAAAAAATTAACTGCTAATGATTCATTACATATAAGTCTACTAGTTCAGCAAAAAGACTTTCTCAATAAGAATATCAACTTATACAAGAAAGAACTAGACCGACGCGACAAATTCTGGAATAAACCAATATTTGGTGTTATACTCGGAGTTGCTGGTACAGTTGGACTTATACATGTAATCGACTACTCTCTACCTAGATAATTTGCTTATATAATATATTTTTCGTATATTTATTAATATAAGTGGAAAACTATCTATGGCTAAATCATTAAAAGATGTAATAAAATTAGAATTCTCAAGATGCGCAAAAGATCCCGTGCATTTCATGAGAAAGTATTGCTACATTCAACACCCACATCGAGGTAAAATTAAATTTAATTTGTACCCATTCCAGGAGAGAACGTTAACTGAGTTACGGGACCATGATTATAATGTAATTCTAAAATCTAGACAGCTAGGAATATCAACACTATCAGCTGGTTACTCTCTATGGTTAATGCTATTTCACAACGATAAAAATATATTAGTAATTGCAACCAAACAAGAGGTAGCAAAAAATCTAGTAACCAAGGTACGAGTGATGCATGATGGATTGCCTGGTTGGTTAAAAGGAAACTGTGTTGAAGATAATAAACTATCCTTACGATTCTCAAACGGATCTCAAGTTAAAGCTGTCTCTAGCTCAGGGGATGCAGGTAGATCAGAGGCTTTATCATTACTTATAATAGATGAAGCTGCATTTGTTGATAGTATCGATGAAATATGGGCATCTTCTCAACAAACATTAGCTACAGGTGGTGGCGCTATTGTACTATCAACTCCCAACGGGACAGGTAACTTTTTTCATAAAACTTGGGTAGGGGCAGAAGCAGGTACTAATGGATTTAATCCAATAAAGCTTCACTGGACCTTGCATCCAGATCGTGAACAAGATTGGCGAGCTAAACAAGATCAATTACTAGGTGAAAAGATGGCAGCACAGGAATGTGATTGTGACTTTATAACATCTGGTTATACAGTAGTTGATGGTACTACACTTCAATGGTATTTAGAGCAGCAAATCCAGGAGCCTATTGAGAAGCGCGGATTTGATGGAAATTACTGGTTATGGGAGTACCCTGACTATGGTAAGGATTATATGATATCAGCCGATGTTGCTAGAGGTGACTCTACAGATTATTCTACTTTTCATGTTATAGATGTTGAAACACTCACGCAGGTAGCTGAATATAAAGGACAACTACCTACTAAGGATTTTGGTAACATGTTAGTTAATGCAGCAACGGAGTGGAATAATGCACTACTTGTAATTGAAAATGCAAATGTTGGTTGGGCAGCAATACAACCTGCAGTAGATAGAGAGTATCCAAACTTATTTTACTCTTCAGCTGACTTATCAATAGTAGATACCGGTCTTCAATTAAAAAAAGGGTATGATTTAAAAACAAAAGAAAAGATGGTTCCAGGATTTACGACTACTTCGAAGACGAGACCACTAATTATATCAAAGCTAGATACCTATTTTCGAGAAAAATCGTGCACAGTTCGATCTAAGAGATTAATTGATGAACTATTTGTTTTTGTTTGGAAAGGAAGCAAAGCGCAAGCGCAAGGTGGGTATAATGATGATCTAGTAATGGCATTTAGTATAGGTATGTGGGTTAGAGATACTGCTCTCATGCTACGTCAGAAGGGAATGGATTTAACAAGGAGTGCATTAGATAATATATCAGTAAATCGAGGACCTGGTGTATATTCTAATAATGCACCTACTAATAATCCTTGGATCCAAAAAGGTCCTACTGGAGATCAAGATATTACTTGGTTGATTTAATAAAGGTTACAAAAGAGATTAATTATGGCAGATAAAACAATATTTTCAAGATTAGGTAAACTATTTTCAAGCAATGTAGTTGTTAGGAATGTGGGTGGTAAGAAATTAAAAGTTCGAGATACATCACGCCTTCAATCTGTAGGTAATAGTGTTACAATGGGAGTTGACCGGTTTTCAAAATTACGTAAAACAAATGTAAACTTCGGTTACGGTACAGCTCCAGCTCAGAACTTTTCATATAATAAAAATGAATTATACACTGACTATGAATCGATGGATACAGATGCTATTATATCTTCAGCTTTAGATATATATGCAGACGAATCAACTATGAAAAATGAATTTGATCAAGTCCTAACAATCCAATGTCAGAATGAAAATGTACAAAAAATATTACACAATTTATTTTATGATATATGTAATATTGAATTTAACCTTTGGCCGTGGTTACGTAATATGTGTAAATATGGTGATTCGTTCTTGAAACTAGATATTACAGAAGGGTACGGTGTAGTTAATGTTGTTCCACTATCATCATATGAGATGACTCGTGAAGAGGGAGAGGATCCTGAAGATCCTTATAAGGTTACATTTAAACAGGACGGAGCAGGTGGTCAGCTGGAGTACCAAAATTTTGAGATAGCACACTTTAGATTATTATCCGATTCAAATTTTTTACCTTATGGAAAGTCAATGGTTGAACCAGCTAGAAAAACTTGGAAGCAATTAACTATGATGGAAGACGCTATGATGATTCATAGAATAATGAGAGCTCCAGAAAAGCGTATTTTTAAAATAGATGTTGGTAATATACCTCCAAACGAAGTTGATGCATATATGCAAGCTATTATTGATAAGATGAAAAAGGTACCATATGTTGATCAAACAACTGGTGAGTACAATCTTAAGTTTAATATGCAAAATATGATGGAAGATTTTTATCTACCAACAAGAGGTGGTGAATCAGGTACTGGTATTGAATCTGTATCAGGTTTAGATTTTAACGCTATCGATGATATCGAGTATTTACGAAATAAAATGATGTCAGCATTAAGAGTGCCAAAAGCATTTTTAGGATATGATGAACAGGTTAATGGTAAAGCGACATTAGCAGCTGAAGATGTACGATTTGCGAGAACGATAGAACGTTTACAACGAATAGCTGTATCTGAATTAACTAAAATTGCAATAGTACACTTGTATACACAAGGATTTGAAGATGCAGATCTAGTAGATTTTGAATTGTCACTAACAACTCCATCTACAGTATATGAGCAAGAAAAAATAGCTATATGGCAAGAAAAAATAAGACTAGCAACTGATATACAAGGCTCTAAACTTCTATCAGATGAATGGATTTACGAAAATATATTTAATATGGGTGATGCAGCTTGGAAAGATGAGCGTGAAAGTGTTATTACTGATTTGAAATTAAAATTCCGTCAATCACAGATAGAGCAAGAAGGTAATGATCCAGCTAAAACATTAAGATCGTTTGGTACTCCACATGATATGGCTTCTTTAGGTCAACAATCAGGTGAAGAGGTAAGTGATGCTCCAGTTGGTAGACCTGATGTTGGAATGAAGTACAAATCTACTGAACATCCAGGAGGTCAAGATCCTATTGGTGATAAGGACATGCATAAAACCTTTCAACAAGATAAAAATCCTTTAAAGCACAATTTTAGAGGCAATAGCCCGTTAGCTAGGGAGGATAAACGTTCAAAGTATAAAAATGTTATTAAATCTTTAAAATCTACGAGTAAGTCTAGAAGTGTTTTAAAAGAAACATTAACAGATAAAAAGAAAGAGTATAACGATAAAGGTAGTTTATTAGACGAAGGCAATATTATTGACGGAACTATATAATCTTTTTCCAAAACATCATATTTATATATGATAAAAACTATGTCTAACGGCAACGAGGGTAAGTGATGAGCACATTAAAACATTCAAAAATTAAAAATACAGGTATACTATTTGAGTTACTTGTACGACAGGTAGCATCAGATACGCTATCTAGAGATAATTCAGAGGCCGTGAGGATCATTAAAGAATATTTCTCTACTAAAACACAGTTAGGGCGAGAGCTTGAACTATACCAGACTATACTAACTGAGAAGTTCAGCTCAGAATCACAAGCTAATCGATTTATTGATGCAGTACTATCAAGTAGACGGAAACTAAATCAATCTAAATTACGTCGTGAAAAGTATAATCTTATTAAAGAGATCAAAGAGCATTACGATCTTGATAAATTTACAAAAGCAAGAGTTGATAACTATAGAACCTTAGCATCAACATATACTATCTTTGAAAATACATCTTTAAAACCATCTGAAGGGGTTAAAATTAGATACAACTTAGTTGAAGCAGTTACAGGTAAACGAGCTAACAAACAAATTAAAAAACAGATTGTATCTGAATATCAGAAGCAGGATAAAGATATGCAGCTACTATCTTACCAGATCTTGGTTGACAAGTTTAACGAGAAGTATGGTGATTTATCTAATAAACAGAAAAATGTGTTGCGTGAATATATTAATAATGTATCTAATACTAGCAACTTAAAAGAACTTATATCATCAGAAGTACCTCATATTAAACGTACACTTAGAAACAAGATTCGTTCAACTAAAGATCCAGTTATGCGAATTAAATTGAAAGAGGTGGCTAAGCAAGCAACTGCTCTTGGTAAAAGGAATGTTATTAAAGATCAAGAAGTTTTATCTTTAATGAGATTTTACGAGTTAATTAAAGAGCTTAAAAATATAAAGTAATATTATGAAATTTAATATCAAGAACTGGCAAGACAAGCATTTAATCAAAGAATCAAAAGGTTTGAAACGAGAAATCGATTTTAAATCCCAAAAAGCTTTTCAAAAGTATGATGCTAAACATAAAATGCGATCAACTACCAAAGTGAACGTAGCTGGTAAAGATACAACAGCAGGTGAAGCAGGTGGTAAAGAAACGACTGCAGGTGGAGCAGCTTCATCAACATCATCTGCTCACGCGAGTAAATTTACTCCAGAACAAAAGAAATCAGTAGTAAGTTCTGCAGCTGTACGGATCTCCAGAGATATTTCAAATGAATTTGGAAGAACTAAACATCCTAAATACGACTCACAGATGATGATGAGCCCTATAAGCAAAATATATATGACTGGAATGTCAATTGATGACGCTATGACTGAGATAGGCAGCCTTATGGGTACTGAATATGAAAACACTCGTATGACTTCATATGGTGAACCCAAAAAAGAAAAGCATTCTCTCGTACCCATGACAAAGAAATTTGAAAAACAATTGCGTGCTCAAATGGAAGATGTGTATACCGGAAAGTATGATAGTTGGGTTGATGGAGTTAGAAGTCAGACAAGTTATCAAAATATAGATCCGGAATCCGATAAGCGAATAAAGGCTAATGCAGCTAAGATGAACGCTGTAAAGAAGGTAAAGTCTGACAAAGAATGGAAAGCACATAAAATTCAGCAAGCAAAGGATAAAGCTGAAAAGCTAAAAAATAGAACACCAAAAGAAATTGAAAAAGCAAAAACACAATTCAAATTTAGTGAATATGATTATGAATCTCCAAAAGAGTATCGAGATAATGTTAAGGATATATTGCAAAAGACATATGATTTAGATAAAGTTGATCCAGATAGAATGCAACAAATGATTGATGGTGCAGACGAATACTTTTACGATGAAGCAAGATCAGCAGGAAAAGCTGGCAGACGGTCTAAACCCACAAGTGCAAAAAACTTCGCTAGTTATATAGAGCAGTACTTTGATGAAGATGGTGTTAAGCCAAAAAATGAATCAATTATATCTCGATCCACAAGAATACAAGAAGCAAAGATATATCGAACTATTCAACAATTGAAAGGTTTAGAGAAAAAGTAATATGCTATTCAATATTAAAAACTGGCAAGACAAGCACCTTATTACAGAATTAGATTTCAGAAATCAAAAAGCTTTTCAGAAATATGATGCTGAAAATAAGATACGTAAATCAACTAAAATAACAGTTGGTGGTAAATCAACTACAGCAGGGGAACAAGGTGGTGGTACAGATGTTGAAGGTTCAAAAGGTGATGCAAGTGGTGGTAAAGATGTTGAAGGTTCAAAAGGTGAAGCAAGTGGTGGTAAAGGTGCTCAAGGTTCAAATGCATTTTATAACTCAGATAAAAAAGAAAGAAGAAAACTTTTCAAAAAGCATAATACATGGAAGAAAGATGCAGATAAAAATATCAACAAGGAAAGATATCGACTCTTTCACATGCCTGACAGAAAAAATCCTGAAGAACTTAAGAATACAAAAATCACAACACCCCCTGAGTTTAGAGCTAGTGTAGAAAGCCAATTAAGGTATCCAGGTGTAAGAGATGATGACCAGTGGGTGCAATCTGTTAGAGATGCCATAGATAAAGCGGACACAGAAACAATTAACTCTGCAATAGATTTTCTAGATGCATATCATACAGATCTACACAAACGAAAAGTTGCTGAATACATGCCAGGTGGTAAAAAGTACGAAGCGAATCCAGAGGCTTATAAGGATGGAACTAGAGGTTATGACGACGCAGTTATGCAGGACCCAGATCAATATTCACGAACATTAGCTGGTATCCTTTCAGGAAGAACAAATACAGGTGATGGTATGTTCAGACATGTTGGTATATGGACACCTCCTAACGACACTGGTACAACTAGAGAAGATTATAATAACAACTATGATAAAGATGGTAATAAGATGAAGAAAGAATCAGTAAATCCACGATCCACAAGAATTCAAGAAGCAAAAATGTATCGAACTATTCAAGAATTGACAAGGTTAGACAAACACTTAATCAAGGAATCTAAATTGAAAGAAATGGATTTCAAAGATAAAGCTGCGTTTGATAAATACCAGTCTAAACATAAAATGCGATCAACTACCAAAGTGAACGTAGCTGGTAAAGATACAACAGCAGGTGAAGCAGGTGGTACTCACGCAGCTGCAAGTAGGGATGGTGCATACACATTTGATAAAGGTGATGCTAAAATCGATTATGACAAAGAATGGGAAAAGAGAAAAGCTCGAATAAAATCAACGCCTGATATTAAGTCTGGTGATTCTCTTGGAAAGACGTCAAGTGGAAAAGATATGGTAGTATATAAGAATAATAAAGCTTTTTTTGAAGATACTAAAGACTATACATTAGAAGATCATCAAGAGGCGTTAAAAGTCCTGACGGACATGCCTCACGAGAATCATATTAATGTTCAGAACCAATTCAAGCATGAAGATGCTATAGATAGGTTGAGTAATAGTCCCTTACATCAATTCAAAGAGGTTAGTAAACAAGCTGACAAGCTCCGATCAAGCATTGAAAGAAGAGAAGAAGACTTTCTAAATTTTGGATATACCGACAAACAGGAAGCAAAGGCAAAAGCTGATAAGAAAAAGCTGAAAATGATGGATAAGCAAGTGGATAAGCTCCAAAAGAAGCACTATAAAGCTTTAGAGAAAGGTTTATAAATGGAATCATACATTAAAAAAATGTTAAACGAGTTAGAGGAATCTCAAGAAGAATTAGATGAGATGAGTGTGACTGGTAATCTTGATGGTGGTGAAGGGCCTCCAAAAACTCCATTTGCGTTTGGGAAAGGTCGAAAAAAAGACAAAAAGAAAACTAAAGATGTTGCAACCAATAGTACTGGAATGACTTTAGTAAAGAAAAAACCTAATCGTATATATAAAGGTAACATAGGTGAGTCAACTTATAAAAAATTTATGGCAGAAGTGAACTATAATGATTATAAAAAAGATGATTCAATGTCAGCAAAGCAAAAGGTTAACACTTCAATTAAAGAGGTAAATCGGAAGCTTTTCGAGATAGAACGAATAATCCACCAGAACAACAAGTTAAAAACTGAGATGGGTGTAACTAATGGTAACTACTGGAAATCAACACAAGCTAAATTTGGAAAAATTAGTGAACGTATGGTTCGAATTGGTTCCGCAATAAGGAAATTGGGATCATAATGGAAAGACAAGTATTAGTAGATTATATACCGTTTCACGTAACTCCACAGCAAATTAACGAATCAATGTCTAGTAACGGTGGACGAGTGATAGTAGAAGGTGTATTACAGCGATCAGGAGCTAAAAATCAAAACGGTAGAATATATCCAAAAGAAATTTTAGCTCGTGAAGTAGCTAACTATAAAAAAATTCAAATAGCAGAAAAACGAGCTCTAGGAGAATTAGATCACCCTGAATCATCAGTAGTAAATTTAAACAATGTATCTCATAATATATTAGATTGCTGGTGGAATGGTGACGATGTTATAGGTAAAGTTGAAATTCTAGGCACACCATCCGGTAATATCCTTAAAGAATTACTTCAAGCAGGTATTCTATTAGGTATCAGCTCAAGAGGGTTAGGATCAGTCAGAGAGCTAGATGAAGGTACAGTAGCAGTAGAAGATGATTTTGAACTTATATGTTGGGACTTTGTAAGTAACCCATCAACACATGGAGCATTTATGAAACCTGTACAGAGTGAGGGTGTTTTATCAGAAGGTGTATTAAAACAAAATCAAAGTTATGCAAAAGTAAACACAATTATTAGAGACATCCTCTGTGAGATGAAAGGGTGCTGTCCAGTAGACTAGGGAAAACTATGATTAGAATGAAAAAAATATTGACAGAAACAAAGCAAGAAGAAAATTACCGTAAATTAAGCGGTAAACAGAGAAAGCTTGTAGTAGATGCAGTTAACAAGTTTAATAAATTTGAACAACACATTTATAGACAAAAAGATGTTAAGGATGTAGTTGAAGCAATAAAAATTATAAGTGAGTATGCTGGTAGGTTAGCTTTAGATGAAACAGGTGATTGGTTTGATGGTGTAACTGTTAAGAAGGATGTTAAAGAAATTAATGACAGTGTTAAGTTATTTGAAAAAACAGCTAAAGAAGTAGGCACCTTGCAACATCGTTTAGAAGCTATGTACGAGAATATCGGTGGTAAATTAAGCCGTTACTATGAAATAGCAGATGTAGATAATACTGTCCCAGTAGCTCCAAAAAATGCTAATTTAAAAGAAAAGCAAGTTTTTTACACCGATGATAAAGGTAGAAAACGTAAATTTGATGACGGTAAATAGAGAGAATTATGAAAGTAGATAAACAATTTAGCAATATGAAATTAAAGCAACTATTAAGTGAAAATGTATTAGGTGCTTTACCATCCTCAAAATTAATGAAGATGAAATGGAATCCGGTAACTGATGAAAAATCTCAAGTAACTGAAGATACAATAAACGAAGAGTATGTTGAATCTATGGATTCTATAAAACTAGATAAACACCTAAAAGACATTGAAAAGCTATGGAAGGCTTGGAAAAATGGTCCTATGACAGAGAGAAGTGATATTGTTCCTGCAGGAAAGGAATTAACACATTATATTTTGTTATGGATGAGAAAGACATTCAAATAAATTGGTATTCAGTAGGTTGTTTAAATTATTTTTCGTATATTTAATATAAATTAAGTAATAAACTAAAATAAACTAAATGGCTTACAACAGACAACAAAAGCATCGTAATCAATCAGATACGAGCACCCGGAATCACGATTCCAAAAAACCGCACTTTAAGAAAAGAAAGCGATTAACTCGGGAAGATTATCAAATACCAGGTTGCGCTCGAGGTATTAAAATTCCAGAAGGATCAAGTATTGATATGGCATTAAAACGTTTCAAGAAAATGATGAAAATGACTGGTGTAATTGATGAACTTAAAGAGAGAAGGAGATATGAAAAACCTTCCAAAGCAAAGTATGAAGCTCGTAAGAGAGTTGCAGCTATAACCAGTATGAATGATATTCGTAATATAAAGCGTGAAAGTAAGCAAACTTGGGTGGCTATAGTTGATGGTAAAGCGCAGTAATAATAGTATACTATATAAATTAAAGGAAACCCTAGTGGTTTCTTTTTTTTTGCTCTATTTATTTCTAGATAAGAATACACTACGCTTTTTTAAGCAACCTATGTAGTGTGAGATATAGAAACTAATTATTATTAAGAATTCAAATATTCTTATTTCCACAAACAAATTTAAGGAGAATAGACAATGAATGATCTATTAAAAGAAGCAATCGCTGATGCTAAAGCTGTTCGAACAACCGCTCTTGCTAATGCAAAACTTGCTCTTGAGGAAGCTTTCACTCCAAAACTACAATCAATGATTTCTGCTAAAATTCAAGAAGAAGCAGAATACGATGATTTAGATGAGGAAGAAATGGATGACATGGGCGAAATGCGTGAAGACGAGCATGAAGCAATGGACGATATGGAAGAAGGCGGAATGGGAGAAGACGAACACGACATGGGTGAAATGCGTGAAGACGAACATGAAATGCGTGAAGACGAACATGAAATGGAAGACGAAATGACTGAAATGGACGATGAAATGGAAATGGAAGGACATCACGAAGGACATGACGAAATGCGTGAAGACGAGCATGAAATGGATGACATGGAAGAAAGTGACGATGAGTTAGAATTAGAATCTATCATCAAAGAACTAGAAGATGAAATCGAAGAAGATGAGCATGAACTTGAAGAAAGTAATGATGCATCATCAGGAATCGGAGGATCCGATAACAAACAACCTGCACCAGCAGCTAATGCAGATAGCACAGATGATCCAGAAGGAACAGGTGCTAAAGTAGTAGCCGAGTCAGAAGACGGTATGGAAGGTGAATCTGAAACTTTAGATACTTTAAAAGAAGAAGATGAAGACGAAATCGATTTAGAGGAAGTCATCAGATCTTTAAGAGAAGAAGAAGAAGAATTAGAAGAATCGGAAGACGGAATGGAAGGTGAGTCGGAAACGATTAACAACCTAACTGAAAAACTTAAAGAATCTTACTCAGTAGTAAAATTCTTACGAAGTAAAATCAATGAAGTTAACCTATTAAATGCTAAATTGTTATTTACTAACAAATTATTTAGAAATGGTAACTTGAACGAAAGTCAGAAGTTAAGAGTAATCGAAACTTTCGACAGAGCAAAATCAACTAGAGAAGTTAAATTAGTTTATACTACTTTAGCAGAATCTACAATGGCTACTAGAATGAAAAGAAGCAAAAAAGCAATTAAAGAAGGATTTGCATCAAAAGCGGTTGGGTCAACTAAACCACGTAGAGCAATTATTTCTGAGGGCGCTGACATGGCTTCAAGATTTAAAAAACTAGCCGGATTAACAAAATAATAATTATATCGAGGAGATAAAAAAATGGCACGACAAACTACAGTTGGAAATATCCTTGCTAATACTAGTAATAATCACAAAGCACAATTATCTGAAACAAGAGGAATTGTATCTAAGTGGAACAGAACTGGTTTATTAGAAGGAATGGACAACGAATACGAAAAGCATGGTATGGCAATATTGCTAGAAAACCAAGCTAAACAACTTATCGACGAAGCATCAAGAACTGGTACATCAACTAACTCAGAAGAGTGGTCAGGTGTTGCATTACCATTAGTTCGAAGAGTGTTCGCCGAGATCGCAGCAAAGGAATTTGTTTCGGTTCAACCTATGAATTTACCTTCAGGTCTAATTTTCTACTTGGATTACAAGTATGGAACTGATGACTCAAAAGGATTCACAACTACCTCAGGTAAAGATTCACAAAAAGACTCAGTCTTTGGTGAAACTGATGCTACCGGTGACCCTACAGAAGGTCTTTACGGATCAGGTCGTTATGGATACTCAATTAACTTTGTATCTTCATCTAATTCAATTACTGCAGCTACAGGATCGTTAACAGGTGATATGTATAACTTTAATACAGTATTCTCTCAATCTTATGCTGGTCAATTCGGTTTAGGTGGAGCAGTATATAATGTACTTATTCCATTATCAGGTGTAACAGAATCATTAGCTACAGGAACTACTTATGACCTAGATGCAGTTAAATCATGGAAATTAAATCACTCAACTACTGATGCAGTAAAAGCTCAGTTTAGTGAATTTACACAATTAACTAATGCAGCTGGTACTGAAGTAACTAGAGATGCAGCAACTCACGTTAGATTTGTAGCTTCTGGTTCAAATGGTGCTGGTGTTGGTGCAGGTATGATTAAAACTACTTTTGGTGTTAAATTCCCAGTATTACCAACTGATACTACAAGAGGTGACTTTGAGGATGGTAAAGCAGGACAGCCAAGAGATACAGACAACCTTGAGATTCCAGAAATTAATTTGGAAATGAAGTCTATTGCAATTGTTGCTAAGACTAGAAAACTTAAGGCTGTATGGACTCCAGAGTTCGCGCAAGATCTTAATGCTTATCACTCAATTGATGCTGAAGCTGAATTAACTTCTATGTTATCTGAATACATCTCTCAAGAGATTGACTTAGAGATTTTAGACATGTTAATGAACAATGCATTAGTTGAAGAAAATTGGTCAGCTATAGTAGGTGAAAAATACGATGGTAACAACGTATTCGCAACTGCTAATACAGGTGAAGCTTACAACCAAGGTACTTGGTTCCAAACTTTAGGTACAAAAATACAAAAAGTTTCGAATAAAATTCACGCTAAAACAATGCGTGGAGGTGCTAACTGGTTAGTTTGTTCTCCAGACGTTGCAACTATCTTAGAATCAATTCCAGGATATGCAGCATCAACAGATGGAAACCAATCATCATTTGCAATGGGTGTTCAGAAAGTAGGGCAATTAGCAAACAGATTTACTGTTTACAAAAATCCTTATGTACAATCTAACACTATCTTAATGGGCTTTAGAGGTACACAATTCTTAGAAACGGGTGCAGTATATGCTCCTTATGTTCCATTGATTATGACTCCTTTAGTTTATGATCCTACAAACTTCACTCCACGTAAAGGTGTTATGACACGTTACGCGAAGAAAATTGTAAGACCAGAATTTTATGGTAAAATCAACATTAGAGGGTTACATACTATCTAATAGATTTCACATTTATTTAAGAAAAGACCTCATTTATTTGAGGTCTTTTTTTTTTGGTTAAGCGTATATACGACTACTTATATAAAAGTTTTAGGAGATTATATGTACAAAGACAAGCCAAAGAACAACAAGAAGGGATATCGTTTCAAGCTATCATTAACTCAAGAACAAAAGACTGCAAAAGCGGAGATATTGCAAAATGATGTATCCGTTATAGTAGGTAAAGCTGGTAGTGGTAAGACATTGCTTGCATGCCAAATTGCCTTACAAGCTTTACTTGAAAAGCAAGTTAATAGAATAGTAATAACGAGGCCAACTATATCTAAAGAAGATATAGGACACCTACCAGGTAATATTAAAGAAAAGATGGACCCTTGGGTAGCACCTATCTATGGTAACATGTACCAGTTGTTACGTAAGGAGCGCATTGATGAAATGGTTGCTAGAGAACAGATAGAGATTGTTCCAGTATCTTATATGAGAGGTAGAACTTTTACCAATTCAGTAGTATTAGTAGATGAGTGTCAAAATCTTGATAACGCTCAAACTTTAATGATCTTGCAACGTATTGGTAGAGATTCAAAAATGTTTTTCTGTGGTGATGTAGGTCAAGTCGACTTAAAACGACAGAGGGATAGTGGTTTAGCGTTTCTATCATCTATTAAACGGGTTAAAGGTATACATACGATTGAGTTATTAGAAAATTACCGACACCCTATTCTTAAAGACCTATTAGAAGTATACGAAAACTTCCCTTCTTCTTAGGTTCCTTCATATTTATATATGATAAACTATAATCATATTTTAAGGGAATTTTTATGGCACGATTAGATATTCAGATTTGGCCCGGAAGCGGGAGTATAAGTACAGTTAGTGGAAGCACACCTTTTGGGTTATATGATAACGATTCAATTTATGTATCTGAGAGCTTAAAGGTAGCTGATTTCTGTGCTAAAAAGTTAGGTTACCCTATCACCGACATTGAAATGCAAGATATTCAATTCTATGCATGTTTTGAAGAGTCAGTAACTGAGTATGGTGCACAAGTAAATCAGTTTCGTATACGTGAAACTATGTTGGATGTAAAAGGGTATTCAACCGGAAGTTCATTCACAGGAAAAAACATAACATCAACATTAGGGGCTCAAATAGCTATTGCAGAGAATTATGGAACTGAAGCTGGTTCCGGAGGTAATGTATCTTATAAATCGGGATCTGTAACTTTAAAGAAAAACGAGCAAGATTATAATCTTCAAAAATTGTGGGCAAATGATAATGAAGAAGGTAAACGGATAGTAGTAACTAAAGTATTTTTTGAAGCTACACCAGCTATAACTAGATTTTTTGATCCTTTTGTAGGTACAGGTATGGGCTCTCAGCAAATGTTAGATGGATTTGGATTTGGAGGAATGTCACCAGGGATTAATTTCTTATTAATGCCAGTGTATGCAGATGTATTACGTATGCAAGCAATTGAGTTCAATGATCAGATAAGAAAATCAGCATACAGCTTTCAATTACGTAATAATGAGTTAAAACTATTTCCTAGACCAGGATCATCCGGAGGAAAGGTTTGGTTTGAATATTACGTAGAAGCAGAACGAAACGATCCTCTACGAACTAATGATTATGGAAACAACGGTGAGGGGGTAATTAGTGATTATAGTAATGTACCACTAACTAACTTAACATACAAAGAAATTAATAGTGTTGGAAAGCAGTGGATATGGAAGTATGCAGCAGCATTAGCTAAAGAACTATTAGGTGCAGTAAGAAGTAAATTCGGAACTATACCTATTCCAAATTCAGAAGTAAGTTTAGATGGATCTACTCTAAAATCTGAAGCAGCAACAGAAAAAGAGTATTTACTTACTCAGTTAAGGGAAACATTAGAAGCAACAAGCAGGACAAAACAGTTAGAGATGAAGCGAGAGGAATCAGAAAATCTTCAACAATCATTAAACCGTGTACCATTAAAAATTTATATAGGATAATTATGCCACTATTTTCAGGAGCAAGAGATATTAGTTTATTTGAAAAACTTAATGAAGAACTCATTAATAGTGTTATTCAAACCGAAATTTATTTTTATAAATTAGTTATAGATGAAACTGGTGATAATGTATACGGTGAAGGTACAGATAAAAGGTATTATGCAGGAATAAAGCTGCCAACGTTAGTTGATAGAAGTAATCAAAGTTACGTTGAAGAAGCTTATGGAGTTGATTTACAGCAAGCTGCAGTATTCTCTTTTTTAAGAAAAGAGTTTACAAAGATATCTTTAGTACCTGAGGTTGGTGATATAGTTGAATGGGATAAAGCATATTTTGAAATAGATTCAATGGTAGATAATCAAATAATTGGTGGTAAGGATCCAGATTACTCGTTAACTGGTGGCGAGCATGGTAGCTCACACTCTATAATATGTACAACACATATGACTAGAATGAGTAGATTAAATATAGAAGATGTTAGGTATGGCTCTAATACTTCTGAATACTCGTTTCCTAAAGGAATATAATTATGGCTAGAAACACACCTATATCAACCCTTCATAGATTTCATCCAGCTGCATTTAACCCTTTAGAAACTGCAGAACCGACATCAAAAGCTTTTAGTAAAGCACCTAGATCTGCTAAACTGGTGAGACGTGAGTCACAGATACGCAGAGATATTGATACAAATAACGGTATTAGTATTACCTTATATGATATTGATTTTGCAATTAAGCGGTATATAGAGCAGGTAATAAACCCTTACATTCTAGAGAACGGCAGAAAGGTACCTGTACCAGTTCAGTATGGTTCACCAGAAAAATGGACATCAATGCAAAAATTAGCTGCTTTGAAAGATGGAAAATCAAAAAGTAATTTCCCTTTAATTGTGTACTCAAGAACTAATGTAAGTAAAAATACAGAATTAGCTAAATTAAATGTATTTAGTGGTCGTGAAGATCAGATGATGGATCACTTTATTAACCGGTACTCGGAAATAAATAAATATGATAAATTTTCAACCCAAATTGGTAGGCAACCGAAGAGGGAGAGGTATTCCATGATTGTACCTACTTTTGTAGATATATCATATAATATACAAATATATTGTGATTATATTGAACAGATAAACGGTATAAATGAAATGTTTTGGGATCATCAAGGAAAGGCTTGGGGAATAGAGTATAAGTTTATGACTGCATATTCATCAACTGACCTAAGTACAACAGTACCATCAGATGGTGACAGGCTAGTAACAAGTAATATTGATCTAAATGTAAAAGCAGGTCTAATATCTAAAGATAAAGATATGCAACCTTCAACAGGTAAAAACATTACATCATACAATATTGCATTTAAAACAAGAACGATAAGTGATATAAATAATATAAGTGATTTTCTATAAAATACATATTTATATAGGATAGATACTATTAGGGAAAGATATGGCTAAACCAGGCGATTTAAGCAGCAAAAAAATAAAGAATTCATATAAAGCGATCGTGCAACACGATGGTGCAACCTCTAGGTTGTATGATGGTACAGGTTCACGTGTTAACAGCATTGATGTACCGAGAATTACTGCAAGTAATGCATCTCTCGCTAACATACAAGATCTACAGCACCTAACTGTCTCAAGAGTTCAAATAGATACACATTTATCAGTTTCTGGTTCAACCTTTTTAGGGGATGATTGTGGAACTGATCAAGTTAAGGTAGTTGGAAATACCTGGATAACAGGCTCACTGACCGTATCAGGATCATGTCAAGGATCTTTTAGAAGTATAGGTCAAGCTAAATTTATTTATTTAGATAATCCTGGTATTGAAGATCAAAAACCTGCTCGTGTTACTCGAGGGATGGTAAAGGGTAAATATAATGTACCTCGATTTGGTGGTGAAGTAGCTGCCTTAGATGTATATGGAAATGCAGTTATTACAGGTTCCCTTATAGTAACTGACACAGTATTTGCTCAAGAATTTCATTCTGAAACTGTATCGCAATCAATAATATTTACAAGTGGTTCAACTAAATTCGGTGGCGACTTTAATGATACAATGACTGTTACTGGAAGTATTTTTCAATCCGGATCAGATGTTTATTTTTTAAATGGCATTGGTATTGGAACCACCGGTAGTTTAAAAACTGGTACATTTGATGAACCAGGTCAAGATAATCCTGTAGAGTTTACGCATCTACTGACAATATCTGATCCAGGACATAACGGGTTACAGTATAAAAAAGGTAAACTTATATATGCCGGGTATGGTAGTAAAAATGCAACCCATGTATCTGCAAGTGATACGGTAAGGGTAAGAGATTATTCAGCTGGTACAGTAGGTGACGATGTATTTGTAATCTCTCAAGTATCTAAATCTGTATTTTTCTCAACTAATGATGAATATAATGTTGGTATAAGTGTACCGTCTGGTTCAAATTCACAAGTAGATCAAAAACTTGTAGTAAGCTCATCATCAGATACAAGAGTAAAAATAGAATCTGCAACTAAAGCCACATCAGCATCTTTATATTTAGAATCCGGTCAAGGAGTTTGGGAGCTAGCAGTAGCATCTAGATCGGCTGCAGAAGAGAATATGCTTGAAGAGTCGTTAGTATTTAGAACGCGTAATTCAAAAGCTATTCATAGTGCATGGAGTGCTAACGGTACTTATGCTGAATCACTTAGATTGAACAATTTAGGTAAAGCAGGATTTAATATACCGTACGATACAGCAACTTATGAACTCAACCAGCAAGTTACTGTAAGTGGTTCCTTAAATATAATTCAAGG
>Ga0075445_10000170_pt1 | contig 35264 bp, 36 predicted proteins | sample CoawatmetaG02DNA_FD_72350 | JGI IMG/M metagenome (GOLD analysis project Ga0075445, IMG submission 72350) | Marine microbial communities from the West Antarctic Peninsula - Coastal water metaG029-DNA | ecosystem: Environmental > Aquatic > Marine > Coastal | place: Atlantic Ocean: West Antarctic...
AGTCTCAAAAAGACTTTGCTGACATAGCTGTACCTTTTTGGTCTGGATCTCAAATGTCAAATGCTAAGCTAGGAATGGCTCACGCAGAAACATTAAAGTAGTATTTAGATAAAAAATAATTACAACTGAAGCGGACCTAACAGTCTGCTTCAGTTTTTTTTTAAAGAAATTTATTATGGCAAAAGAACCTACCAAACTAGATATTTCTGATGAAATGATCGCTGAGAGAAGAGGTGGTTCAGGAGTAATGCCAAAAGATATGCCTAAATGGATGGCATTAACTATTACAAAAATTGATTTTGCCAACAAGTGTATCGGTAACGTGGTTTGTTGGATTATCATACCCCTGATATTTGCAATGGTTTATGAGGTTTTAGCTAGAAAACTTTTTAATTCTCCAACGATGTGGGTATACGATATGAGTAGATTTTTTTATGGTGCACTATTTATGCTAGGTGCAGGTTACGCTTTATCAAAAGGCGTTCACATAAGAGCAGATTTTTTATATAGAAATTTTAAAACTAAAACACAAGGAAGAATAGATTTTTGGCTTTACCTTTTATTTTATTTTCCGGGACTAATTGTTTTTTTATATATGACCACTGGATTTGTTCAGGAATCTATTATGAGAGGTGAAAGAGGTATGGATACAGCGTGGATGCCATATATGTGGCCAATAAAATCTTCTTTATGGCTGGGTATAGTATTTTTACTCGTTCAAGGAATATCAGAATTACTTAAAAGTTATTGGGCAGCAACAAAAGGTGTATGGCCAGGAGGTGAAGATTAATGTTGGCAGAATTTATGGATCCAGCTATCTTAGGTTTTATCCTTATTGGTGTAATGTTGTTTTCTATATTTGTGGGTTTTCCAATATCATTTACATTAATTTTTTTGGGTTTTGTGTTTGGATACTTAGGTTTTGGAAAACTTGTATTTTATCTGATGACATTGCAGTTTTCAATGGTCATGACTGAACAAACTCTTGCAGCTGTACCTCTCTTTGTCTTCATGGGGATTATGATGGAACAAGCTGGTTTAATGGAAAGGCTATTTTCAGCATTTCAATTAATGTTAGCTAAAGTAAGAGGATCTTTATATTATGCAGTATTATTTGTTTCAGTTATTTTTGCTGCAGCGACAGGTATTGTTGGTGCATCAGTTACAATTTTAGGAATTATGGCTGCTAAATCCATGAATAAATCAGGTTACAATGTTAGATTGGCAGCAGGAACAATAACTGCCGGTGGAACGTTAGGTATTTTAATACCACCAAGTATTATGCTTGTTGTCATGGGACCAATTATGGAAATCCCTGTAACAGATTTATTTGCTGCTGCAATTATTCCAGGAATATTATTGGCAACTCTCTATGCTGCTTATACTACAATTAGATGTTGGATTGATCCAAGTTTAGGTCCAGTTTTACCAGTAGAGTTAAGAGCAACTAGCATGTTGGCTGTTTGGAAAGAGTTTTTTATTGGCTTGGTTCCTCCAGCAGCTTTGGTATTTGCATCGCTTGGAAGTATTTTGTTTGGTTTTGCCACACCAACAGAGGCTGCCGGTTGCGGGGCAATGGGTTCGTTACTTTTAGCTGTAGCCTACAGAAAACTAACATTTAGAAGATTGCAAGAAGCTTTAGTTAAAACTTTAGAAATTTCAGCATTAATAATGGTCTTAGTTGCTGCATCAAACTTTTTTGGTGCCGTATTTTCAAGACTAGGAACGCCAATGCTCCTGACAGATTTCTTATTAGGTTTGGAAATGAATAGATATTTAATTTTAGGAATGATTATGGTTATGATTTTTCTTTTAGGTTGGCCTTTAGAATGGGTGCCAATTGTTATGATTATTGTGCCAATTATATTACCATTAGTTGAAGCTTTAGGTTTTAACTTAACTTGGTTTGCTATCTTAGTTGCTGTTAACCTCCAGACCGCCTGGCTCTCACCCCCAGTTGCTTTATCAGCTTATTTCTTAAAAGGTGTAGTCCCTGAGTGGGATCTAAAAGATATTTATCATGGCATGATGCAATTTATGGTTATTCAAGTCATAGGATTAATATTGATAATTGTATTTCCGCAGATTGCTTTATGGTTACCAGCCTATCTTTATGGACAGTAGAAATTATTAGTTTATTATAATTATAGTGAATCAGCCAAAAGTTAAATATTCTCTATCAAATTGGGACATTGCTACAGTTAACCCAAATTATAAAACTTGGGACTGGAAAGATCTTTTTTGTTATTGGGGGGTAAACGTACAAAGTATAATTGGATTTTCCTTAATTGCATCACTTTACACAATTTATAGCTTAAATACTTTTGTTGTTTTTTTTGGAACTATTTTAGGTTCATTCTTGGTTTATCTATTTTCTAATTTGATTGGTGTGCCTTCGCAAAAATTTGGTTTACCTTTTGCTGTTCTTTTAAGATCTTCTTTAGGGTTTAGAGGAGCAAAGTTTTTTGGACTGATCAGAAGTGTTGTGGGAATTTTTATGTTCGGTATTCAAACATATTTCCTATCAAAAGCAATTGGATACCTTATCCGAATTTTAATTTTTTCAATTGATAACTCATATTTAGAGCAAGAAATTTTTCTTACTTTTTTACTAGGATTAAACATTATTGATTGGTTCTCTTTGATTATAGTTATAATTTTTCAAACATTAATGTTTAGTGTTGGTATACAATTTAATAAAAAATTGATTAATATATCGGCTATTACAGTATATGTGGGTATGGTTACCTTTTTTTTTGTTGTATTTTTAAGTGATGTAAAACTTACATCTAGAGCTTTAGCAGAAATTTTAAATTTTAGAAATTTTTTGGACATTAATAATTTAGCACCATTATTAACTGTCACCGGAACGATCTTTGCCTATTTCTCAATTATTATTATTAGTTTTGGAGATTTTTCTAGATATGTGAAAGATGAAAATAATTTAAAAAAAGGAAATCTTAGTTTGCTTTTAAATTTAATCATATTTTCATTTTTTTCAGTTTTTATTGTTGTTGGTTCGGATGCATTTTTAAACCTTAAGTTTGAGGATCTAGATAGAATTTTTACAAACCCAACTGATATCATCGGTAAATTTGACAATTTACAAATTACTGTTGTGGTACTTTTTTTTATAATTTTTGCATCTATGTCTACTAATTTAGTAGCTAATTTTATTCCTTCGCAGTACTCACTTATTAATTTAATACCAAGCAAATTAACCCTTAAAAGTGTCAGCTATATAATCTCATTTATTGGTTTTTTGATTGCTATATTTTGGTTAACATTATTTAGTCAAATAGGAATTTTATCTTTTATTGACACTTTTGGATCTTTTTTTGGTCCATTATTTGGAATAATAATTGTTGATTATTATTTGATTAAAGAAAGTACATTGAGCAATAAAGATCTTTATTCAACTGAAGTTGAAAGTGTTTATTTTTACTCAAAAGGGTGGCACATCAAAGCGCTATATTCATTAACTTTAGGTTTTATTTTTTCTGCTTCAACAATATGGAATATTAATTTGATGTTTTTACAATCTTACGCTTGGATAATTGGCGCTTTAATTTCTTCAATAACTTATTATTTACTAGCAAAAAAATAATCTGAATGAATAAGTTTGATTTTGAAAATAGGACTGCAGTTATAACGGGAGGTGCACAAGGTTTTGGTCTTGATATCGCTAAACAATTTTTAAAATTTGGAGCTAAAGTTATTATTTGGGATATTGATGAAGAGCTGCTTAAATTAACATCAGATAGAATTAATGACCCCAATCTCGATTATAGATCTATTGATGTTTCAGATTTTTCTCAGGTAGAAAAAACTACATTTGAAATTATATCTAAAAATAATATTGATATTTTGATAAACAATGCTGGCATCACAGGTTCTACTTCTTCCTTATGGGAGTACGATGTGGTTGAATGGAATAAGATAATACAAATTAATCTAATGGGCACATTTAATTGTTGTAAATGTATTGTTCCAAATATGATTAAAAATAACTACGGTAGAATAGTTAATGTAGCCTCAGTCGCTGGTAAGGATGGCAATGCTAACGCTAGCGCTTATAGCTCAGCAAAAGCAGGAGCTATTGGACTTACAAAATCTCTTGGCAAAGAACTAGCTGATAAAAATATAGCTGTTAATGCCGTAACACCTGCTGGAGCCAAAACGAGAATTTTGGACCAAATGAGCAAAGAACATGTTCAAAAAATGCTTTCAAAAGTCCCAAGAGGAAGATTTCTTGAAATACATGAATTCACATCATTAATTTGTTGGCTTTCTTCAGAAGAAAATACTTTTTCTACTGCTGCGGTTTTTGATATTAGTGGTGGAAGATCTACTTATTGATTCTTGAGATATTAAATTCAGTCAAATTTTTGTTTTTACTAATTTTAGAACAATTAACCTTTATAGGGTTAAAAATCATCATAAATTAATAAATTATCAATATAAAATTGAAATTTTTTTTATAAAAATTATTTACAAAATAATAGGGACTTATGATGGCTTTAAATAAGTCAAAAAGTTGTATTTAAAAAAAAATAATTTATAAGATTTTTATGTTTAAAAATTATGGATTATTATTATTAATTTTTCTTTGTACTGCCTCTATAGCTGATGATGTTAAAATTTTTGAATTCAATGAGTCAGAGATCTTAAATCTGAATGTAAGAAAGGTCAGAGGGGCAGATAATAAAACTATTTATTCTGTAGGATTTAATGAAAATGGTAATTTCTTAAAGGCAATAGCAGATAATGCTGCTTCCGGATTAGGCAAAGAGATTAAGATTGATCTAAATAAAACCCCATTTATTAATATTACTTGGAAAGTTGAAAAAGATTTATTAGGCATTAAAGAAAATACAAAAAAAGGTCATGATTTTGCAGCACGAATTTTTGTAATTAAAAAAACTGGTGCAACACCATTTTCAAATAGAGCAATTAATTATGTGTTTTCAAGCAACAATGATGTGGGGTTTAATTCGCCAAGTCCATATACAAAAAAATCTATTGATTATGTTTTGGCAACAACAAAAAATAAATTAAACGAATGGATTACAGTAAAAACTAATGTTAAAAAAGATTTTAAAAAATTTCACAATCTTGAAGTAAATCATTTAGATGGTATTGCTATTATGTCTGATACCGACAATTCAAAACTTAAATCTATTTCATATTATCAAAATATTTTTTTTTCTAGTAAATAGATTTTATTTTATTTAATAAGAAATAATTTTTTTAATTTTTTTGATTATTTTTTCACTAAAAATTTCAGCGTCTTTTTTTTTAGTCATAAAATCATAATTTTTAGGTTTTTCAAAAAGATGATCTATAGAATTTTCTGTAAATCTACCTTTTTCTATAGTGTTCATCCAAATTAAAAAATCTGGATTAAATAATTCTCTTCCTTCTTCAAAGGGACAAATAAAGTCGCACACAAGAACTTTTGTATCTTTTTGTTCATTTGCTAAATTTGCCATTCGTTTTGCTTGACGCAAAATACCTTCTTTTGAAAAATCCCAATCATTATATTTTTTTCGAATATTATCTGCATTTAACCATTTAGCCTTAAGTTTTTTTGATAAAATTTTCGCCAAAGTTGATTTTCCCGATCCCGGCAATCCAATTATAAGTATTTTAATCATTATGAATATTTAATATAACTTTATATTTAATCAAAAAAAATATCTTACTTCTGTAATTTATATTTTTCTATATAAGTTAATTATATGCATAAAAATTTTTATCATAATTTAAAGGTTTACTATGAAGACACAGATGCTGGGGGTATCGTTTATTACGCAAATTATCTTAAATACCTTGAAAGAGCGAGAACAGAAGCTTTAAAAACAATTGGATTAAGTAATACACATATAAAGGATAAATTTGGATTATTTATCATCGTTAAGTCATGTAATATTGATTTCGTTAAACCCTCATATTTAGAGGATGAGCTAATTGTTAGATCTTTTGTAAAATCTTTAACAAAAACATCTTTTTTTATGAATCAAATTATTGCAAAAAATGAACAAGTTATAATTGAGGCTAAAGTTCATCTAGTTTTTGTAAACAAAAAAACTAAACCAGTTAAAGTACCAGATGTAGTTTTTAATAATTTTAAACCTTATTTTTGTAATACCATTAAACTATAGATATTTTTTTAACTTTTTTAAATAAACTAACCATCATTTTCTGAGAGATTAGTTTTGTGTTTACATTCCTTGGACTGGGATGATAGCAGGGAATTAACACTATATTATCAGGCATTATGTAAGATTTTCCATGCTTAAAATCTATTTTTTTACTGAAATTATATTTTTTTTTATAAAACTTAACGCAGTTGTCAAAAGCTACTTTTCCCAAAGTAACAATCGTTTTTAATTTTTTTAAATTAGAAATCTCTGTATCAAAAAATTTAGAACAATTATTAAGCTCACTACTAAGAGGTTTATCTTCAGGAGGTACACATTTTAAAATATTTGTTATATAAGTAGAATTTAATTTAAGACCATCATTTAAACTTTTAGAAAATGGTTGATTTACTATTTTAGCTTTATGAAGACATTTAAATAAAAAATCACCAGATTTATCACCAGTAAAAGCTCGACCAGTTCTAGTACCACCATGTGCTGCAGGTGCAAGCCCCAATATCAATATTTTTGCAGTAAAATTACCAAATCCAGTTACGGGTTTACCCCAGTATTTTTCATTTATATTTTGTGCTCTTTTCTCTGTCGAAATTTTTTTAACAAATTTCACTAACCTTGGACATTTTTTACATTTAATAATTGTTTTATTAAGTTTTTTAAATGTAATACCCATAAATGAAATTTATAAAATTATTTTTAATATTTATATGCTTAACACCTTCAGTTAAAGCAGATTCAAAAAAAAATATAGTTAATGAACTCAAAAATGGTGGTAAACTAATTTTTATTCGTCATGCATACGCACCCGGAAGTGGGGACCCATATAATTTTGATATTAACAACTGTTCTTCTCAGAGAAACCTAGGTAATATTGGTAAAATACAGTCTAAAGAAATAGGTAATTTTTTTATAAAAAACAACATTTTAGTAGATAAAGTTTATTCTAGTGAATGGTGCAGATGTAAAGAAACAGCTAAAATTGCTTTTCACAATTACAAAATAAAAAAATCACTTAATTCATTTTTTAGTGAAAATTTTGCTAAAAATAAAGATTCTCAAATGATTAATTTAAAAAAATTTATTAAAGATTGGGACGGTAAGCAAAACTTAATATTTATTACTCATTATGTTGTTATTTATGAAATATTAAATTATGGAACATCATCTGGTGAAATTGTTATCTCAAATAAAGATTTAAAAGTTATTGATACATTTAAAATAGAGTATTAAGTTAATTTATTATGTCATCTAAAAAAGCAATGAAACAAGCTCAAAAGCAAGCCTATGCAAAACATAGAAGTAATATTACCGATAGTAAATTTAGTCCTACTGGTAACAGATTTGATCTTAAAAATAAAAATTTAGTAAAAGTTAAAAAAAATAAAAGTTAACTTTCTTTTTCAAATCTTTCAATTTTTTTACAATTAGACATTGAGGAAATTCCTTCTTCATTATTTATCACAGTTTTTATCATTATATTTGGGCTATCTATTTCAAATAGTAACTGTGTGTAAAATTGTGGATACCCAAGTTTATCAGTTAAAATTTTACCTTCTTGTCTGTAAATAAATCTTGTTAAGGTATTTTCTTTTTTTACACTTAAATCTGTTATTCGATATTTTTTGTAAGTTTCTTGGTTGTACACATAATTTCTTGTTAATAATAATTTTTCTAAATCTAAAATATACTCATTCTTTAAAAAACCATCTTTTTTATTATCACAAGAACTCAAAATAATTGTCTCTGCAAATGAACTATTTAAAGAAAATAATAATAAGATGGCTAAAGTGAATTTATTTTTTTTCATATTTATCTACATAAAAAAGAGCAATCAAAAAAATAATTGTCCATAAAAATATAGACGTTGTTTTTATGAATGTTGTCTCTGCTCCCCATACATCAAAAAAAAGAGCTCCAATTAAGACACCAATTACATAAAGTACTGTTATGAGTGTTAATTTATTCATTAATTTTCTTACATTCATAGTGGTACCTGCTTCCAATGTTAGCTTTGTAAATACATTTGTTAAGTTAAGTTATCATTTTTTAAAATTAATATAAATTATATGAGATAAATAGTTAGTTTTTAATCAATTGTCATTGGACAAATAGTTTCAATAATATATAAAACGTCATAATTTGTGGGGCGATGGCGGAATTGGTAGACGCGTTGGTCTTAGGAACCAATATTTTCGGATGTGAAGGTTCGAGTCCTTTTCGCCCTACCACTTAAAAATTATGAAGATAACAATAGAAAATATAAAAGGTTTAAATAAAGATCTTAAAGTTTTAATCGATAAAGAGACTATGAACTCTTATATGGATGAAAAATATGATGAGATTAAAAAAACTGTAAATCTAAAAGGCTTTCGACCAGGAAAAGTTCCAAAAGAAGTTTTAAAAAGACAGTTTGGTAAAGCTATATTTGGAGAAGTATTAGATAAAGTATTAAAAGACACATCTACCAAAGCTCTTGAAGAAAAAAAAATTAAACCTGCGGGTCAACCTAAGCTTGATCTTAAAACCTATGGTGAAGATAAAGAGTTAGAATATGTTTTGTCAGTTACAGAAATGCCAAAAGTTGATGTTAAATCAATAGTGAATATTAAATTTGATCAGTATTCAGTCAAAATAGATAAGAGTGAAACAGAAAAAAGAATAAATGATATTGCTAAAAATCAACCTAGCTTTAAAGAAGCTATCCCAGAAATTAAAGCTGAAGAAGGTGATTTAGTTACTTTAGACTATAAAGCAACAGTTGATGGCAAAGAATTCAAAGGTAGTGAAGGTAAAAATACCCAACTAACACTCGGTAAAGATTTATTCCTAAAAGGTTTTGATAAACAATTAATTGGTGTCAAAAAAGATGATCAAAAAATTGTTGAAGCAACTTTACCTGAAAATTTTCCAGAAAAAGAATTGGTTAATAAGAAAGCCAAATTTGACTGTAAAATTATAAATGTAAAAAATCCTGAAAAAGTAAAAATAGATGATGAATTTGCTAAAAATTTAGGTGCTAAGGATTTAAATGATCTAAAAATCTTAATATCAAAACAAATTAATGATGAGTATAAAAATTCATTAGATCAATTATCAAAAAATCAAATTTTAAAAGAAATAGAAAAAATTAAAGTAGATGAAATTCCAGAAAATTTAATTGAAGAAGAAATAAAAATTCTTTCACAAGGAATGTCAGATGAAGAAGCTAAAAAAAGTAAAGCAAAATTTACAGAAACTGCAAAGACAAGAATTAAAACTGGACTTATACTAAATGAAGTTGGTGAACAAAATAAAATTCAAGTTTCAGAACAAGAAATTCAAGCTGAAGTTCAAAAACAATTAAGAATGATGCCTGGACAAGAAAAAATGGTAATGGATTTTTATCAAAAAAATCCCTCTGCAGTCGCCAGTCTTAGAGGAACTGTTTATGAAGAAAAAATTCTTAATTTGATTAAAGAAAAAGCAAAACCGAATAAAAAAGAAATTTCTAAAGAGGAAGCTGAAAAGCTTCTAAAAGAAGCTCATAAGCATGATCATAATCACGATCATGAACATAAAAAAAAAGAAACAAAGAAAAAAGTAGAAACTAAAAGTTCTAAAGAAAAATAATCTTTACCAAAAACCGTAAAATCAATGCCAGAAGTAAAAAAAGTTAGCAAAAAGTAATCTCAAGTTGTATAAGTAATACGAATCATCTTATGACAATAAATTTTTCAGAACAAATGAGCACACTAGTACCAATGGTTGTGGAGCAATCAAATAAAGGTGAAAGAGCTTATGATATTTATTCAAGACTTTTAAAAGAAAGAATAATTTTTTTGACTGGTCAAATTAATGATAACGTTGCATCATTGGTTACGGCTCAATTATTATTTCTAGAATCTGAAGATCCCAAAAAAGAAATTTATATATATATTAATAGTCCAGGTGGCTTAGTCACAGCTGGTCTTGGCATTTATGATACTATGCAATATGTAAAACCAGACATTTCAACTTTATGTATTGGTCAAGCAGCCTCTATGGGATCGTTTTTGCTTTCTGCTGGTACAAAAGGTAAAAGATTTTCTTTACCGAATTCAAGGGTGATGGTACACCAACCTTCTGCCGGATTTCAAGGACAGGCAACCGATATAGAAATTCATGCTAAAGAAGTTCTTTCTTTGAAAGGAAGACTTAATGAAATTTATTCAAAACACACAGGCAAAACAGTGGACGAAGTTAAATCTGCTTTAGAAAGAGATAACTTTATGTCTGCAGAATCTGCAAAAGCATTTGGTCTTATAGACGAAGTGGTAGAAAAAAGATCTTAAAACACTATATATTGAATATCTCATAATCCAAACTTGATTAGTATGAGTCAATTATATTAAAGTATTGGAATTGATTCGTTTAAAAAAAATAATTTATGACAACAAATAATAAAAATATCCTTTACTGTTCTTTCTGTGGCAAAAGTCAACACGAAGTTAGAAAATTAATTGCTGGCCCAACAGTCTTTATATGTGATGAGTGTGTTGAGTTATGTATGGACATAATCAAAGAAGAGAGCAAAGACACTTTTGTTAAACACCAAGATGGCCTCCCTTCGCCTAAGGAAATTAATACCGTCTTAGATGATTATGTAATTGGTCAACCTCATGCTAAAAAAGTTTTATCTGTAGCAGTTCATAATCATTATAAAAGATTAAATTATGAGAGTAAAACAAGCAAAAATGTTGAACTTTCAAAATCAAATATACTTTTAGTAGGTCCAACTGGTTGTGGTAAAACTTTATTAGCACAAACACTTGCTAGAATTTTAGATGTTCCTTTTACAATGGCAGATGCAACAACATTAACTGAAGCAGGTTATGTTGGTGAAGATGTTGAAAATATTATTTTAAAATTATTACAAGCTTCGGATTACAATGTTGAAAAAGCCCAAAGAGGAATTGTATATATTGATGAAGTTGATAAGATTAGTAGAAAATCAGAAAACCCATCAATAACAAGAGACGTATCTGGTGAAGGTGTGCAGCAAGCTCTACTTAAAATCATGGAGGGTACTGTTGCAAGTGTTCCTCCTCAAGGTGGAAGAAAACATCCGCAGCAAGAATTTTTACAGGTTGATACAACAAATATACTATTTATTTGTGGTGGTGCTTTTTCGGGCCTAGATAAGATTATTTCTCAAAGGGATAAAGGAACCTCAATTGGCTTTGGCGCAGATGTTAAAAATACTCAAGATAAAAAAACAGGTGAATGGATGAAAACTTTAGAACCTGAAGATTTATTAAAATTTGGATTAATACCTGAATTTATTGGAAGACTTCCAATGATTGCAACTCTTGAGGACTTGGATGAAAAATCACTAATTAAAATTTTACAAGAACCAAAAAACTCACTAACAAAGCAATATCAAGAATTATTTAAATTAGATGGAGCCAAACTAACATTCAAAGAGAATGCTTTAAAAGAAATTGCCCAAAAAGCGGTTAAGAAAAAAACAGGTGCAAGAGGCTTAAGAACTATTTTAGAAAATATCTTATTAAAAACCATGTATGATCTACCTAGCCAAGAAAATATTGAGGAGGTTATAGTGGATGCTAGTGCAGCTAAAGGACTGTCTCAGCCCATTTTAGTTCACACCAAAGGTGATAGTAAATCTAAGACAAATAAGACTACAGCGGCTTAATATCCATAATAAACAATAAAAACCTATTGCAATATATAATATAATATCCATATTATTGGTATGGACGTTAAAATTTCATTACCTTTATTACCATTAAGAGACATCGTCGTATTTCCAAGTATGGTAATACCATTATTTGTTGGAAGAGATAAATCTATTTCTGCTTTGAATGAGGTGATGAAGAAAGATAAAAAAATAATTCTAGTTACTCAAAAAAATTCTGAGATCGATGACCCTAAAAAAACAGATATTTTTATATATGGCTGTGAAGGCAGTGTTTTACAGCTTTTAAAATTACCCGATGGTACAGTTAAAGTCTTGGTTGAAGGTATTAGAAGAGTAAAAATTTTAGATTTTAAGGATAACGATAAATTTATAACTTGTGATTATACTCATTATAACGATGTGACTGTTAAAGACGAAGATTTATTTCCACTTGCAGCAACTGCTTTAAGAAGATTGGAAAAATTAACATCAGTAAATAAAAAGGTATCAAGTGAAACAATTAACACTATTAAACAATTAAAAGATTCATCGCAAATTGCTGATAATATAGCATCACATTTAAGTGCTACCATATCAGAGAAACAACAAATTTTTGAAACAGTCGATGTTAAGAAGAGATTAAATTCCATTATTAAGATAATGGAAAATGAAACTAGTATCATTGGTGTTGAAAAAAGAATTAGAGGTAGAGTTAAAACTCAAATGGAGAAAACCCAGAGAGAATATTATTTAAATGAACAATTAAAAGCTATTCAAAAAGAATTGGGTGAAATTGAAGATGGTAAAGACGAAACATCAAGCCTGAATAAATCTATTTTAAAATCTAAAATGCCAAAAGATGTTGAAAAGAAATGCATGGCAGAGCTTAAAAAATTAAAAAATATGAGTCCAATGTCAGCTGAAGCAACTGTTGTAAGAAACTACTTGGACTGGATGATTGATCTTCCTTGGTATAAAAAAAGTGAGGTAGATATCGATTTAACTAAAGCTTTAAATACACTTGACGCAGATCATTTTGGACTTGAAAAAGTAAAAGAGAGAATTATTGAATTTCTTGCTGTTCAAAAAAGAATGAATAAAATTAAAGGACCTATATTATGTTTAGTGGGACCTCCTGGTGTTGGAAAAACTTCATTAGGTAAATCAATAGCAAGAGCTACTAATAGAGAATTTGTTAGAATGTCTGTTGGCGGCATGAGAGATGAGGCTGAGATAAGAGGACATAGAAGAACTTATATAGGATCTTTGCCTGGAAAAATTATTCAAATGATGAAAAAAGCTGGAACAAAAAATCCATTAATTTTATTAGATGAAATTGATAAAATTGGTAACGATTATAGAGGAGACCCATCTTCTGCTTTATTAGAAGCTCTAGATCCAGAACAGAATTCAACATTTAACGATCATTATTTGGAAGTTGATTATGACTTATCTGATGTAATGTTTGTAACAACAGCAAACACTTTAAATATTCTTCCTCCACTTTTAGATAGAATGGAAGTTATTAGATTGGCTGGTTACACGGAAGATGAAAAAATTAGTATTGCTAATAAATATTTGTTACCAAAACAAATCAAGGACAATGGTGTTAAAGATAAAGAGATGAAATTAGAAGATGATATCATCAAAGAGGTTATCCAGGGGTATACAAAAGAATCTGGAGTTAGAAATTTAGAGAGAGAAATTTCAAAACTAGCAAGAAAAGTTGTTAAAAAAGTTGTAGCTGGTGAAGCAAAAGAGGTAAGTATTAATAACAAAAATTTATCTGATTTTCTTGGAATAGCTAAATTTAAGTTTGGTGAGTTAGAAACCGAAGATAAAATTGGAATTGTAACAGGGCTTGCTTGGACAGAGTACGGTGGTGAAATTTTAAAAATTGAAACAGTTATGATGCCTGGAAAAGGTAGAATGCAAATTACAGGAAAATTAGGAGATGTAATGCAGGAGTCTATAAAAGCTGCAAAATCTTTTGTTAGATCAAAATGTTTAGAGTATGGAATTATTCCACCATTATTTGAAAAAAAAGATTTTCATATACACGTGCCAGAAGGAGCAACTCCAAAAGATGGTCCATCTGCTGGCGTTGGTATGGTTACATCAATTGTATCTTCTATTACAGGAATTCCAGTAAGAAGAGATGTTGCAATGACAGGTGAGGTTACGTTAACAGGTCAAGTGTTGCCAATTGGTGGTTTAAAAGAAAAACTATTAGCAGCTCATAGAGCAGGTATTAAAGAGGTGATAATACCAAAAGAAAATGAAAAAGATTTAGTTGATATGCCTAAAAAAATAATTGATGATATTAAAATCACACCAGTTGATCATGCTGATCAGGTTTTGAAAGTTGCTTTAACTAAAGAGCTTAAAAGAACAGAATGGGTTGAGGTTGATGTTTCTAAAAATGATGAAAAGTCTCAAGCTAGTATACAGTAAACAATTAATACAATTTAATTTTATAATACTTCATCTAGTTTAGGTTTGAATTTGATTTGATCTGTTCTATATACCAAGTTTTAATTTAACATTATGAATAAATTTAAACTCTTTTTTTTAGGTATTTTTACCTTTTTTTTTATTTTTTTTATTTTTGAATTTTCTTCAAGGACTTTAATTTTTATTAAATCAAAAAATTCTGATATTTTTAAATATGGATTTAATAAGAACATAGATTTACAAATAAGAAAATTATCAACTTTTAATTTTGAAGTTGTTAATAACAAGGTATTGACAGAAAAAAAAGAATTTCAAAAGCACAATAAAAATAATAAAAAATTAATTTTAGCTTTTGGTGGATCAACATCAGACGTTGCATGTGTTAAAGAAAATAATACTTCATGGCCAAACGAACTAGAAGGTAATAAATTTGATATAAAAAATCATGCAAAAAGTGGAACCAACTCTGATTTTGCATTAAATTCACTTATTTCTTCAATTAACCTTGGCATTAGACCTGATATCATTTTATGGGCAAATTATATCAATGAAACAGATCCAATTACTTTTGGCTTTAAAAAAAATAAAGAATTAAATAAAAAAATTTTTACTAATAAAAAAGGTAAATTTTTATATTTTGTTAAATCTTCTTCAGAGTCATTAAAAAATTATATTATATTTTATTTTCTTCTTGATGATGCCTGGACAAGAATAAAGTATAGACTTGACTTAGGTGAACCTTTTTCATCTAAAGAATTATCTGATCATGAATTAAATGTATCTGCTGAAAATTATCTTATAAACACCATTAAAGCTATTAATCTATCAAAGAAATTAAAAGCAAAATTTTATATTATTACACTTTTTACAAAACACGAATTAAATCCAATAGATTATCCAAATAATGAAGAGCAGAAAAAAGAAAAGATATTCTTTAAAGTAATTGAAAATATTATAGATTTAAATAAAGAAGTTAAATGGATTAACTTAAAATATTATAAGATTAATAATAATGAAAATATTGAAAAAATGTTTTGTGATAATATACACTTCACAACTAAAGGAAATATAGATACAGCAAAAATTATTAATGGATATCTATATTAAATAATTTTAATTTTTGTATCTCTCTTCCCAGATAAATTTTTATTACTTCTATTTTCTTTTTCATTACCCTCATATGATTGTGGATATTTTAAAAGTCACCAGAGATAGAACATCCAATTCACCCCTTAAATGCTTGGGATATAATAGAGATAGTGCTTGTTCACTAATTGGCCTCATGAAACACATAATCCGATCTTGCTTTCTTAAATTAAGTGTTATAAATAATGCATTAATTAATTTTGGGTGGTTAGCTCAGCTGGTAGAGCATCTCGTTTACACCGAGGGGGTCAAAGGTTCGAGTCCTTTACTACCCACCAAATTAATGAAAGTGGGGGTGTAGCTCAGTTGGTTAGAGCGATCGCCTGTCACGCGATAGGTCGAGGGTTCGAGTCCCTTCACTCCCGCCACTTTTCTTAATTTTTTTTGTGAATATTAATTAAAATGTGACGTATGAGCTCTTCAACAACAGATAAAAACTGATATATAGACTTCCATGTTATCTGAATTTTTAAAAGATTACTTACCAATTATTCTATTTCTGATCATAGCATTAGGCCTTAGTTGTGCATTTGTTGTGCTTAATTTTATACTATCACCAAAAAAACCAGACCCAGAAAAATTATCAGCATATGAGTGTGGTTTTGATCCATTTGAAGACTCTAGAATGGAATTTGATGTAAGATTTTATTTAGTTGCAATCTTGTTTATTATATTTGATCTAGAAATTGCTTTTTTATTTCCCTGGGCTATCTCACTTGGAAATATTGGTTTATTGGGTTTTTCTTCAATGATGATTTTTTTATTCATACTTACTATAGGTTTTATCTATGAATGGAAAAAGGGTGCACTAGATTGGGAATAAAGAAATTATAATGAATAATAAAACAGATCAAATTCCAAAAGAGTTTAAACAACTTGCAGAAGATTTCAGTAAAAATGGTTTTATCACTACTTCATTAGATAATTTAATTAATTGGTCTAGATCTGGATCATTACACTGGATGACTTTTGGTCTTGCTTGCTGTGCTGTTGAGATGATGCAAATGGCTATGCCAAGATATGATGTGGAAAGATTTGGCGCAGCTCCAAGAGGCTCACCAAGACAATCTGATGTTATGATTGTTGCTGGCACATTGACAAATAAAATGGCTCCAGCTTTAAGAAAAGTTTATGATCAGATGCCCGAACCAAGATATGTTATTTCAATGGGGAGTTGTGCTAACGGTGGTGGCTATTATCATTATTCATATTCAGTTGTAAGAGGTTGTGACAGAATCGTTCCTGTTGATATTTATGTACCAGGATGTCCACCTTCAGCAGAAGCACTGCTATATGGAATACTTCAGCTACAAAAGAAAATTAGAAACAAGGGTTCTTTCATTAGATAATCATGAAAACTTTAGAAGATTTAGAAAAAAAAATTAATTCAGAGTTAACAACTAAAATTAACAAAACTGAAATTAGGCATAACCAATTATATATTGAGACTGATAAAGATGATTTAATCGATGTAACTCTTTTTATTAAAACTAATCAAGATACTAAATTTAGACAACTTATAGACATTACTGTTGTGGACTATCCAGAAAATACACAAAGATTCAAAATGATTTATTTGTTTTTAAGTCATGAGTTTAATCAAAGAATAGTTTTAAATTATTCAATTAGTGAAAATGAAGTAATTCCATCGCTAACAAGCATTTATCCAGCTGCAAATTGGATGGAGAGAGAAGTTTTTGATATGTACGGTGTATCTTTTAAAGATCATCCAGATTTAAGAAGAATACTAACAGATTATGGGTTTGAAGGCCATCCTTTAAGGAAAGACTTTCCATTAACAGGTCATACTGAGGTTAGATATAGCGAAGAACAAAAAAAAGTTATTAGTGAACCAGTTAAATTGGAGCAAAATTATAGAAACTTTGATTATGAGAGTCCTTGGGAAGGAACAAAATATATTAAAGAAGAAATTGAAAATAATGACAAAAAAAATTAAAAATTTACGCTTAAATTTTGGACCTCAACACCCTGCAGCTCATGGCGTTCTTAGATTAATTTTAGAACTTGATGGTGAGGTAGTCGAGAAAGCAGACCCACATATTGGTTTATTGCATAGGGGAACTGAAAAACTTATTGAAAATAAGACATATATGCAAGCTGTCCCTTATTTTGATAGATTAGACTATGTTGCTCCAATGAACCAAGAGCATGCATTTGCACTTGCGATTGAAAAAATTTTAAAAATAGATGTTCCAATAAGAGCTCAATTTATAAGAGTTATGTTTTGTGAAATAGGAAGAATTTTAAGTCATATTTTAAATGTAACAACACAAGCTCTTGATGTTGGTGCCTTAACTCCTTCATTGTGGGGATTTGAGGAAAGAGAAACTCTTATGACTTTTTATGAAAGAGTTTCAGGATCCAGACTACATGCTAACTATTTTAGAGCTGGAGGTGTTCATCAGGATTTACCTAATGGTTTGGAAGATGATATAGCTAAATTTTGTCATACATTTCCACAAATTATTGATGACCTTGAAAGTTTGTTAACTGATAATAGAATTTTCAAACAAAGAAATGTTGATATAGGTATTGTTACTAAAGAAGATGCATTGGACTATTCTTTTTCAGGTGTCATGATTAGAGGATCTGGTGTTCCTTGGGATTTAAGAAAGTCGCAACCATACGATTGCTATGATCAATTAGAATTTAAAATTCCAGTTGGTAAAAATGGAGACTGTTATGATCGTTACTTATGCAGAATTGAAGAGATGAAGGAAAGTGTTTCGATTATTAAACAATGTCTTTCTAAAATGGAAAAAGGTCCAATTAAATCTTTAGATGGCAAAATTAGCCCGCCAGCAAAAAAAGATATTAAACAATCAATGGAGGCTTTAATTCATCATTTTAAATTATTTACAGAAGGTTATAGAGTTCCAAAAGATGAAATTTATACAGCTGTTGAGGCGCCAAAAGGAGAATTTGGTGTTTATCTTATTTCCGATGGTTCAAGTAAACCTTATAAATGCAAAATAAGGGCACCAGGATTTTCACACCTTCAGTCAATAGATTATTTAATTAAAGGTCATATGTTAGCTGATGTCCCGGCTGTATTGGGTTCTTTAGATATAGTATTTGGAGAGGTTGATAGATGAGTTTAAGAAGACCTTCAAAAACACAACCTGAAAATTTTGAATTTAATGCTTCTTCATTGGAAGCTGCAAATACTATTATTTCAAGATATCCAAAAGGCAAACAGCAAAGTGCTGTAATGGCGTTACTTTATATTGCTCAAAGACAAAATGCTAACTGGATCCCTTTAGCTGCAATGAAATATATAGCAAAATTCTTAGATATGCCTTACATAAAAGTTTATGAAGTCGCTACTTTTTACACAATGTATAATTTATCACCTGTTGGCAAATACTTTGTTCAAGTGTGTACCACAACACCATGTATGATTAGAGGTGCAAATAAACTAGTTGAAGCCTGCAAAGAAAAAATTTCAGAAAATGAATCTGAACTATCAAGTAATAAAAGTTGTTCCTGGATGGAAGTAGAATGTTTGGGAGCATGTGTTAATGCACCCATGATGCAAATTAATAATGATTATTATGAAGATTTGGATAAAGAAAAAACATTAGAAATTTTAGATAAAATTTTAAAAGGAGAAAAACCCAAGCCAGGATCATATAGGGGACGTGTTAACAATGAACCAGAAAATAATAGAAAAACACTTATGGATTTAAAAAATGCTTAAAGATCAAGATAGAATTTTTCAAAATTTATATAACGACAAAGGATCTGATGTAGTCTCATCTCAGAAAAGAGGAGACTGGGTTAATACTAAAGAATTAACCGACAAAGGTAGAGATTGGATAATTAACGAAATTAAAGATTCACAACTTAGAGGCAGGGGTGGTGCTGGGTTTCCCACAGGATTAAAATGGTCTTTTGCTCCTAAAGAGGTTGGTTCAAGACCTCATTATTTAGTAATTAATGGTGATGAATCCGAACCAGGAACTTGCAAAGATAGAGATATTTTAAGATTTGAACCTCATAAATTAATTGAAGGATGTTTGATTGCTTCATACGCTGTACAAGCACATATTTGTTATATCTATATTAGAGGTGAATATTTTGTTGATGGCGAAAAACTTCAAGCAGCAATAGATGAGGCTTATAAAAAAAAACTTATCGGAAAAAATGCTGCTGGAACAGGATGGGATTTAGATATTTATATTCATTATGGAGCTGGAGCTTATATTTGTGGAGAAGAAACTGCATTACTAGAAAGTATAGAAGGTAAAAAAGGCCAACCAAGATTAAAACCACCTTTTCCTGCTTTAATTGGACTTTATGGATGCCCAACAATAATAAATAATGTTGAAACGATTGCTGTTATTCCCACAATACTTAGAAGAAGTGGAAAATGGTTTGCTTCTTTAGGTAGAGAAAAAAATACGGGCACTAAAATTTTCTGTATATCTGGAAATGTTAACAATCCATGTAATGTTGAGGAAGAAATGAACATACCTCTAAAAGAATTAATTGAAGTTCATGCTGGAGGAGTGATTGGTGGCTGGGATAATTTACAAGCTGTAATTCCAGGTGGTTCATCAATGCCATTAATACCTAAAGAAAAATGCGAAACATTAACCATGGATTTTGATTCTTTAATGGCTGAAAAAAGTGGTTTAGGAACGGCTGGTATAGTCGTGATTAATAAGGATCAAGATATTATTAAATGTATGGCTAGAATTGCAAGGTTTTATAAGCATGAGAGTTGCGGTCAATGCACACCATGTAGAGAAGGATCTGGTTGGATGTGGAGAATGTTAGAGCGCATGGCAAAAGGTGAAGCAACAAAAGATGAAGTTGATATGTTAGGTGATGTAACAAATCAAATAGCTGGTCATACTATTTGCGCTTTTGGAGAGGGTTCATCATGGCCGGTACAAGGATTATTGAGACATTTTAAAAAAGAAATTGAAGATAGAAATAACTTGGATCCTATTGTTCAGAAAAAAAACAATATTCCTTATTTAGTTGATCAACACTTATTGGATAAAAAAAATGCTTAAACTTAAAGTAAATGATATTGACGTAGAAGTTGAAGAAGGATTAACAGTTCTTCAAGCATGTGAAAAAGTTGGAGTTGAAATTCCAAGATTTTGTTATCATGAAAAATTGTCAATAGCAGGAAATTGTAGAATGTGTTTAGTTGAAATGGAAAAATCTCCTAAACCTGTTGCATCTTGCGCTATGCCTGCTGCAGAGGGCATGAACATTAAAACAAATACAGAGTTCGTTGAAAAAGCTAGAAAAGGAGTTATGGAATTTTTATTAGCAAATCATCCATTAGATTGTCCAGTTTGTGATCAAGGTGGAGAGTGTGATCTTCAAGATCAGTCTATGTTTTATGGTGTTGATAAATCGAGATTCAAAGAGAATAAAAGGTCAGTTTCGGAAAAAAATATGGGACCACTTATTAAAACTCAAATGACAAGATGTATTCATTGTACGCGATGTGTAAGATTTGCAACCGAAATTGCTGGTGTTTCAGAAATAGGAGCAATTGGTAGAGGTGAAGATATGGAAATTACAACTTATTTAGAGCAGTCAATGCAATCAGAACTTTCAGCAAATGTTGTAGATTTATGTCCTGTTGGTGCCTTAACGTCTAAACCATATGTATTTGAAGCAAGGCCTTGGGAGCTTAAGAAAACAGAGTCTATAGATGTTATGGATGCAATTGGTTCAAATATTAGAGTTGATACCTATGACTGGGAGGTAAAAAGAATTCTTCCAATTACAAATGAAGATATTAATGAAGAGTGGATTTCTGATAAAACTAGATATGCTTGTGATGGATTATTGCATCAAAGATTAGACACACCATTTATTAAATATAATGGAAAATTTGAAAAAGCTTCTTGGGATGAAGTTTATAAAATTATTAAATCAAAGTTTGAAAATACATCAAAAGAGAAAATTTGTGGATTTGTTGGAGATCTCACAAGTATGGAGACAAGTTATATTTTTAAAGAATTCTTTGACAGAACATTGGATATAAATAATTATGAATCTAGATCTGATAATAGATTTTTGGATACAAGCAAAAGAGAGAACTATTTATTTAATTCTAGAATAAGTGGCATTGAAGAATCTGATTTTATATTATTAGTTGGTACAAATCCAAGATACGAAGCTACAATATTAAATGCTAGAATTAGAAAATCTTATTTAAATAATAATACTAAAATTATTTCACTTAATGATTTGGGTGATCTGACTTATCCATATGAAAGTTTAGATGGTCAAACACAATCATTAAGAGATATTTTTGAGGGAAATAGTGAAATTTCAAATCAGATCAAAGAATCTAAAAAACCTTTGATCATAATAGGTGAGTCACTATTAAACTCTAATTCATCAAAATATTTATTCAATAAAATCAAAGAATTTTTAATTGAAAATAACAAAATTACCGCTGATTGGAATTCATTAAATATTTTATCTTGCGATGCTTCAACAGTTGGAAATTGCGATCTAGGACTAGTTAATCAAGAAAATAGATTATTAAATGATTTAAAAGATCATAAATTTGATATCATTTATTTAGCTGGCCAGGATAATTTACATTTTGATAAGAAAGATGAGTTTATAATTTATCAGGGGAGTCACGGAAATAAAGGAGCTGAAATTGCTGATATAATTTTACCTGGTTCGGCATACACAGAACAAGATGGCTATTTTACTAATTTAGAAGGCAAGATGCAAAAAGCTCAAAAAGCCTCATACCCTCCAGGTGATGCTAAAGAAGATTGGCAAATAATTAATGAATTGGCTGAATTTATGAATAATAGAAAGCTATTTAACGACAAAGACGAATTAGAAAATAGCATGTTTAATTATTTAAATTTACAAAGAGAGAAACAAGATAGCTCAACAACAAAAAATGAAAATTCGCCAAAAATAGAATTTAAAAATGAAAATTTAAAAATTTATATTAAAGATTATTATTTTTCTAATGTTATAGCCAGATCTTCAAAAACAATGATTGAATGTAATAATTCAAAAATAAATTTAAAACCCACAGGAAGTGAGGGTTAAAATGGAATATTTAAATATCATTTTTCAAGAAGTTTATAAAATACTATTTTTATTAGTACCTGTTCTTGTGTCAGTCGCCATGATTGTTTGGCTTGATAGAAGAGTTTGGGCATTTGTGCAAAAAAGACAAGGTCCTAACGTTGTTGGACCTTTTGGTTTACTTCAATCAGTTGCAGATGCTTTAAAATATATGTTTAAAGAAATTATTATCCCTTCAAGCTCAAATAAAGTCATATTTATTTTGGCCCCAATTGTAACAATGACTTTGGCTTTAATTTCTTGGGCTGTGATACCTTTTAGTCCAACTCAAGTTTTAGCTGATATTAATGTTGGCATACTTTATTTGTTTGCCGTTTCTTCTTTGGGCGTTTATGGAATTATAATGGGAGGGTGGGCCTCAAACTCTAAATATCCTTTTTTAGGTGCAATTAGATCGGCGGCGCAAATGGTATCTTATGAAGTTTCTATAGGCGTAATAATTATTAATGTTTTACTTTGTGTGGGATCTTTAAATTTGAATGACATTGTTATAGCTCAAAAAAATTTATGGTTTGTTATTCCATTATTTCCAATGTTTGTTATTTTTTTTATTTCAGCATTAGCTGAAACAAACAGGCCTCCGTTTGATTTACCTGAAGCTGAATCTGAACTAGTAGCTGGATATCAAACAGAATATTCAGGAATGATGTATGCAATGTTTTGGTTAGGAGAATACGCTAATATTTTATTAATGTGTGCCATGGGTGCTATATTGTTTCTTGGAGGATGGTTGCCACCATTAGATTTTTATCCATTTACACTTGTTCCAGGAGCAATTTGGTTAATTTTAAAAATATTATTACTATTTATTTTATTTGCTTTAGTAAAAGCCGTAGTCCCAAGATATAGATATGATCAACTAATGAGACTTGGTTGGAAAGTTTTTTTACCTTTGTCATTAACTTGGGTAGTGTTAACAGCAAGTTATTTATTTTATTTTAACCTTCTACCTGTAAATTAATTATGAAAATTTCTAGATTTTTTAAAACAATATTTATGACTGACTTTATTGGTGGTTTATTAATCGCAATAAGAGAGGTTTTTAGATCAAAAAAAACAATCAACTATCCATTTGAAAAAGGGAAAATTAGCCCACGTTTTAGAGGTGAACATGCTTTAAGAAGATATCCGGATGGTGAAGAAAGATGCATAGCATGCAAGTTGTGTGAAGCTGTTTGTCCCGCTCAAGCAATAACAATTGAATCTGCTGAAAGAGAAGACGGAAGTAGAAAAACTACCAGATATGATATTGATATGATGAAATGTATTTATTGTGGCTTATGTGAAGAGTCATGTCCGGTTGATGCGATTGTTCAAGGACCAAATTTTGAATTTTCAACCGAAACAAGAGAAGAGCTTTACTATACAAAAGAAAAACTCTTAGACAATGGAGATAGATGGGAGAATGTATTAGCAGCAAATATAAAAGCTGATAATCCTTATAGATAAATCAATGATTGCTCATTCAATTTTCTTTTATACATTTTCAATTATAGCTGTCATCTCTGCAATAATGGTTACTGTATCTAAAAATACAGTTCATTCCGTTTTTTTTTTAATTTTAGATTTTATTAGTATATCTTGTCTATTCATTATGATTGGTGCTGAGTTTTTAGGAATGATAATGCTAATTGTTTATGTTGGTGCGGTTGCTGTATTATTTTTATTTGTTGTAATGATGCTGAATGTAGCTCAACAAAAAAATCAATGGTTTGCTTCAGAAGAAAGCTCTGGTCATATACCCGTAGGTTTAATCATAAGTACAATTATATTCTTTGAGTTAATAATTGTCATTGGAGGATGGAAGTACAAACCAGATTTATTTGATTTAAACAACTCAGTAAATAATTTTAGCGTAAGTAATACTCATTCTTTAGGACAAGTTTTGTATACTGATTATATTCATGTTTTTCAATTAAGTGGTATGATTTTATTAGTAGCAATGATTGGCGCTATTGTTTTGACATTTAGACAAAGAACTGGTGTTAAAAAACAGAGTTACATTAAGCAAATTTCTAGAGAAAGATCTGAAGGTGTTGAAGTTTTAGACATTGAGACTAATAAAGGAGTTAAAATTGATGACTGATATTGGTCTAGGACATTATTTAACCTTGAGCGCAGTTATTTTTTCAATAGGAATTATTGGAATATTTCTAAATAGAAAAAACATTATTGTAATATTAATGAGTATAGAATTAATATTGCTTGCAGTTAATATTAACTTGGTTGCATTTTCAATTTTTTTAGGAGACATAGCTGGTCAAGTCTTCACTTTATTTATTTTAACAGTTGCTGCTGCAGAAGCTGCTATAGGATTAGCAATTATAGTAGTTTATTATCGAAACTCTGGAACTATTCGAGTTGAAGAAATAAATAAATTGAAAGGTTAAATATGGAAATCTCAATTTTATTTTTCCCATTAATAGCATCAATTATTTCTGGTTTTTTTGGCAAACATATTGGCGACAGAAACTCAGAAATTTTAACAAGTGTATTTGTCTCTATATCTGCTCTTTTATCTATTTTTGTTCTTTATCAGGTAGTTTTTAATCAATATGAGGATAATATTATAATAGCAACCTGGATTAATTCAGGCTCACTCGATGTTAATTGGTCAATGTTAATTGATCCTTTATCAGCAGTGATGTTAGTGGTTGTAACATCTGTTTCATCTTTAGTTCATATTTATTCTATCGGTTACATGTCACATGATCCCCACAAGCCTAGATTTATGGCTTATTTATCCCTATTTACTTTTGCAATGTTAATGCTTGTAACTTCTGATAATTTCATACAACTATTTTTTGGATGGGAAGCAGTAGGTTTATGCTCTTATTTCTTAATAGGTTTTTGGTTTAAAAAAGAAAGTGCTAATGCAGCTGCAATAAAAGCGTTTGTTGTAAATAGAGTAGGGGATTTTGGTTTTGCATTAGGAATATTTTTAATTTTTTATTTATTTGATACAGTTAATTATTCTGAAGTTTTTCAACAAATTCCAACCGTGGTTGATAAAAACTTATTTTTTTTAGGTTTTGAAATTAAAGCAATAGATTTGATATGTTTGCTTTTATTCATTGGTGCAATGGGTAAATCTGCTCAGATCCTGCTTCATACTTGGCTACCTGATGCAATGGAAGGACCCACACCAGTCTCAGCATTAATACATGCTGCAACAATGGTAACAGCTGGAGTTTTTTTAGTAGTTAGATGTTCGCCCATTTATGAATATTCACCAATGATATTAAATTTAATTACTATAGTAGGTATGACCACAGCATTTTTTGCTGCGACAGTGGCTTTGGTGCAAACTGATATAAAAAAAATTATTGCTTATTCAACCTGTAGTCAGCTTGGTTATATGTTTTTTGCAGTAGGTGTTGGTGCTTATAATGTTGCAATGTTTCATTTATTCACGCACGCTTTCTTTAAAGCTTTGTTGTTTTTAGGGTCAGGATCAGTCATCCATGCTTTTAAAGATGAGCAAAATATTAATAATATGGGGGGTGTTTGGAAGAAATTACCTTACACATATAGTTTAATGATTATTGGAACACTTGCTTTAACAGGTTTTCCTTTTTTATCAGGTTTTTATTCCAAAGATGCAATTATTGAATTTGCTTATTTAAGAGGCAATACGACTGGCTATTACGCGGCTGGTATAGGAATTTTTACTGCACTCTTGACTTCCATATATTCTTGGCGATTAATTTTTAAAACATTTCATGGCCAATACAATAATAAAGAAATTGACATTAATGAAACACATGAGTCACCATTAATTATGCTGGTCCCTCTAGTGATTTTAGCTATAGGTGCGGTTTTTGCGGGTTTTTTATTTAAAGATTTATTTATTGGTCATGGGGGCGAAAATTATTTCTGGGCTCAATCTATTAAATTTTTAGAACCTCTAAGTACTGAGCATCCTCCAACTTGGTTTGTACTTTTAACACCATGTCTCGTGCTTATATCTATTCCAATTGCATATTATTTATTTGTTAGAAATAAAGAAATACCTAAGCAAATAGCCAATATTAACAAGCCCTTGTATAACTTTTTGATTAATAAGTGGTATTTTGACGAGCTCTACGAAATTATTTTTATCAAACCTTTAAAAAAATTAGGCCTATTTTTATGGAAATTTTGTGATGGCAAAATAATTGATGGGTTTGGCCCTGATGGAATTTCATCTTTTATAAAAAAATGCTCAATTAAAGCTAATAAATTTCAAAGTGGTTTTATATATCAATATGCTTTTATTATGTTGCTTGGTTTTTCTGCTTTATTAACTTTCTTAATTATTAAATAATGAATTTTCCAATTCTTTCATCTTTAATTTTATTACCAATTATTGGTACCTTATTTTTATTTTTTACAAAAGACAAAGATGGAAATAATTTAACAGCGAAATATGTTTCTTTATTTACTGCTACTGTTAATTTTTTAATTTCAATTTATTTGTGGATTTCTTTTGATCAATCTATTTCGAGCTTTCAATTTGTCGAAGACAGAGAATGGATTTCTGGATTTATAAATTATAAAGTTGGTATTGATGGAATATCAATTTTATTTATAGTCTTAACTACATTTATAACTCCGCTCTGTATTATTTCTGTAAATAATACTATTAAAGTAAGATTAAGAGATTTTTTAATAGCAATACTAATTATGCAAAGTTTCATGATTGGTGTTTTTTGCGCTATTGATTTAGTTGTATTTTATTTATTTTTTGAAGCAGGTTTAATCCCTATGTTTTTGATTATTGGTATTTGGGGTGGGCCTAAGAGAGTTTATTCCGCATTTAAATTTTTCTTATATACACTATTAGGTTCAGTTTTAATGTTGGTTGCTATTATTTCTATATATTGGATTTCAGGTACAACAGACGTCGTTAAGCTATATGAGCTTGGGATAGATGCAAAATACCAAAATCTTTTATGGCTAGCTTTTTTTAGTTCATTTGCTGTTAAAACACCTATGTGGCCTGTTCATACTTGGTTACCAGATGCTCATGTTGAAGCACCTACAGCTGGTTCTGTGCTGTTAGCTGCAATATTGCTTAAGATGGCTGGTTATGGATTTATAAGATTTTCATTAGGTCTTTTTCCAATAGCATCTGAAATATTCACACCTTTAGTTTATGCCTTAAGTGTAATTGCAATCGTATTTACATCATTAATTGCTTTAATGCAGGAAGATATGAAAAAATTAATTGCCTATTCTTCTGTTGCTCATATGGGTTTTGTAACTTTAGGAATATTTACAATTCAACAGCAAGGTATTGAAGGAAGTATAATTCAAATGATAAGTCATGGCTTAGTTTCTGCAGCTTTATTCTTGTGTGTAGGTGTTATTTATGACCGTATGCATTCAAGACTTATTAGTTCATATGGTGGAATAGTAGCAATTATTCCTAAATACTCAATTTTATTTATGTTATTTACTTTAGCGGCGCTTGGGCTACCTGGAACAAGTGGTTTTGTAGGTGAATTTTTAATTTTAATGGGTGTTTTTAAAGATAATTTTTTAGTAGCTGTAATTGCAAGCTTAGGAGTAATTCTAGGAGCAGCTTATATGCTTTGGTTATATAAAAGAGTTGTTTTTGGAAAATTAATTAATAAAGACTTAACAAAAATGGTTGATCTAAATAAATCTGAATATTTTATTTTAACTTGTTTGGCAATACCAATATTATTTTTTGGATTTTACCCAGAGCCATTAATCAATACAATTGAAGTCTCGGTGAATGATTTAATAAAGATGTATAACTCAAACCTAATAAATAAATAAGATGAATGATTTAAATTTTGTATTACCTGAAATTTTTATTTCTTTATCAATTATGTTTTTGTTAGTTTTAGGTGTTTTTAAAAAAAATAGTTCACAATTAGTATTTAATATTTCTTCATTAGTGCTTTTAATTACAGCAATTATTACATTAAATGAAACTTTTAGTATCAATCGTATAACATTATTTAACAATAGTGTTGTCATCGACTATATGGCGTCACTAATGAAAATAATCACTCTTATTGGTGCTTTTTTAGTTTTAGTAATTTCGTCAAGTTATCTTAAAACGTTCAAAATTTTCAAAATTGAGTATCCCATATTAATTTTAAGCTCAGTTTTAGGTATGATGGTAATGATTAGCTCAAATGATTTGATGGTATTTTATATGGGTTTAGAACTTCAATCATTAGCACTATATGTTTTGGCAACCTTTAATAGAGATCAGTTAAAATCATCAGAAGCAGGATTAAAATATTTTGTTCTTAGTGCCTTGTCTTCAGGATTACTTTTGTATGGATGTTCTTTGATTTACGGTTTTTCTGGTTCAACTAATTTTGATGTAATTGCAAGTCAACTTAATTCAACAAATTATGTACTAACATTTGGGATCGTATTTATTTTAGTTGGTTTAGCATTTAAGATTTCTGCTGTACCGTTTCATATGTGGGCACCTGATGTTTATGAGGGATCCCCAACATCTGTTACATTATTTTTTACAATGGTGCCAAAGATTGCAGCATTGACTGTATTTATAAGGTTTTTATATGTACCTTTTTTAAATCTAATTGATCAATGGCAAATGATTATAATTTTTTTATCTATTGCATCTATGCTTTTTGGAGCGATAGCAGCAATAGGACAAACTAATATTAAAAGACTTATTGCTTACAGTTCAATTGGACATATTGGATATACATTAGCTGGATTAGCTACAGGTTCAATTGAGGGTATTCAAAGTTCTATAGTTTACATAATAATTTATGTGATGATGAATTTGGCTTTTTTTTCATGTTTGTTAATGCTGAAAAGAAACGATCAATATTATGAAGATATTGATGATTTATCAGGTTTATCAAAAAATCACCCATTATTATCCTTATCAATGTTGGTCATACTATTTTCGTTAGCTGGAATACCTCCCTTAGCTGGTTTCTTTGCTAAATTTTATATTTTTACAGCAGTACTTGAACAATCAATGTATTTCTTAGCAATTGTTGGACTATTGTCTACTGTTATTGCTGCTTTTTATTACTTGAGAATTATTAAAATAATTTATTTTGATGAGCATAAAGAAAAATATGATAGCGACCACAGTTTATGGTTAAAATTTTCACTTACATTTTCTACAATATTAATTCTTTTATACTTCATTTTCCCAAGTCAATTAATTGAAGTTGTATCAAGAATTAATATTATTTAATGAAATTTAAACAATTTAAATTCAAAAAAGTTAAAAGTACAAACAATACAGCAATTAGAATTATTAAAAATTCAAATTATAAATATGGAATGGTGATATCAGATACCCAAACAATGGGTAGAGGTCAATACGGAAAAAAATGGATTTCTTGTAAAGGAAATTTGTTTGTAAGTTTTTTTTATGAATTAAAAAACATCAATTTATCCCTACCAAGACTAACAAAAATTAATTGTTTATTAATTAAAAAGCTATTAATAAATTATTACAAGAAAAATATTACATTTAAAAAACCAAATGATTTGTTAATTAAAAAAAAAAAGATAAGTGGAATATTGCAAGAAAAAGTTTCTATTTTAGATAATAAATTTTTGATTGTAGGTATTGGTATAAACATTAAAAAAAGTCCTAAAATTAAAAATTATCTAACAACTAGTCTTGATGAATTAACCAATAAAGCTATTAATAAAAGAAAAATAGAGAATAAATTAAAATTAATTTTTGAAACAAATCTATCAAAAATGTATAAAATGAATAAAAAATTAAATAAATAACTAATGTATATTCTTGGAGATATTGGCAATACTGAAACAAAGATTTTTTTAATTTCAATAAATAATAAAATTATTAGAAAATTAATTTTTACAACTAAAGATATAAATCAGAATAAATTAGATAAATTATTTGTTTATTTTAAAATTGATTATAAAAGATTAAAAAAAATACTCTTTTGTAGTGTGGTACCTAAATCATTTAATATGATTAAAAAATTTTTATCAAAAAAAACAAAAATTAAATGCCACGAAGTAAAAGATTTAAATTTAAAATCTTTAATAAGAGTTAAAGCCAACTATAAACAGGTTGGTTCTGATAGATTAACTAATGCAATTAGCTTAATGAATAATAAGAATAACTTTATCATTTTAGATTTTGGTACAGCGACAACTTTTGATGTTTTAATTAAAAATACCTATGTAGGTGGTATTATAGCTCCAGGTGTAAGGCTATCTCTTAATACTTTATCTGATAGAGCTACACTTATACCAAAAATTGATTTAAAAATGATTAAAAATGTAATTGGAAATAACACAATTTCTGCTGTTAGATCTGGTTTTTTTTGGGGATACGCAGGTTTAATTGACAATATCATTAATTTAATTAAGAAAGAGACTAGAAAGTCTTTTAAAATTATAATTACTGGAGGATTTTCTAATTTATTTAAGAACTCAATAAAAACGAAAGTTAATCACAACAAAGATATTACAATTAACGGTCTAATAAAGATTTCAAAATTAATTAAATAAAATGAAAGATGAATTATTATTTTGTCCACTAGGTGGATCTGGAGAAATAGGCATGAACATGAACTTGTTTGCTTATGGAAAGCCAGGTGAGCATAAGTGGATTATGGTTGATATTGGCGTTACATTTGCAGATGACACGTTACCAGGTATAGATTTAATTTATCCAGACCCAGGGTTTATAGTTGATAAAAAAGATGATCTTCTCGGAATTATTTTAACACATGCTCATGAAGACCATATAGGAGCGATAGCTCATCTTTGGCCTCAACTAAAATGTAAGATATTTGCAACTCCATTTACCGCCGTTCTTATTAAAGAAAAATTTAAAGAAAAAAATATTGATGTAACAGCATATATTAAGATAGTTCAGTTAAATGGAACTGTAAATCTAGATCCATTTAAAATTGAATATATAACTTTAACTCACTCAATTTTAGAACCTAATGGTCTCAGAATTGAAACACCTGCTGGTGTAATTCTGCATACTGGAGATTGGAAAATAGATCCTGAGCCCTTGATTGGTGAAAAGATTAACTCTAACCGTCTTAAAGAAATCGGGAATGAAGGTGTGCTGGCTATGATCTGTGATTCAACAAATGTATTTAGTATGGGTAAGGCTGGCTCAGAAGCTGATGTAAGAAAAAGTATGCTTAATATTATGAGTAGCTTAAAGAAAAGAATTATTATTGCTTCATTTGCATCTAATGTTGCTCGACTAGAAACTGCTTTTTATTGTGCAAAAAAAACTGGTAGACAAATATCTTTAGTTGGAAGATCTATGCATAGAATATTTAAAGCAGCAAGACAATGTGGTTATTTAAAAGATGTTATTGAGCCAATTGATGCACGTGAGGCAAAAAATATCTCTAGAGAAAAAATCGTCTATTTATGTACAGGTAGTCAAGGTGAGCCAATGGCAGCTTTAATGAGAATTGCTAAATACACTCATCCAGATGTTTTTATTGAAAAAGATGACACTGTTATCTTTTCATCTAAGATTATACCAGGTAACGAGAAGAAATTATATAATTTACAAAATCAATTAGTTAAAGATGGTATAGAGGTTATTTCTGAAGAAAGTGAGTTTGTCCATGTTTCGGGACACCCAAACAGAGAAGATCTAAGAGAAATGTATGAGTGGGTAAAACCACATTGTGCAATACCTGTCCATGGAGAACATAGGCATATGATAGAGCACATGAAATTTGCTAAGGAGATGAATGTTCCAAGCCCTGTTCAAGTAGAAAATGGTGATATTGTAAAATTATATCCAGGTAAACCACATGTTTATGATAAAGCACCAAGTGGTAGACTTTATCTAGATGGAAATATTAGTGTTACTGAGGACGCTCAATCAATTAAAGATAGAAAAAATTTAAGTGCCAATGGATATATTGAAGCTACTGTATTAATTACTCCAAAAGGAAACATTCATAAAAGACCAATATTAACCTATAGAGGTATACCAGTTGACGATGTAGAAGAATTTGTCTACGGTTTAGAAGATGTGATGGAAGAAATTACCAGAAAATTTAAATTAGGAAGCAAAAAACAAGAATATAATTTAATAGAAGCTCTTAAGATCGCCTGTAGAAAGTTTTCCAAAGAAAAAACAGGAAAAAGACCTTTTACAAATATTAATTTAATAAGAATTTAATGAGCATCACTGGTCTGGCAATAATCTACATAATCATATGGTGGATTGTATTTTTTGCTATACTACCAATAGATGTAAATAGAGCAAAAACTGTAAAAATTGAAGGTGAAGACACAGGTTCACCTGAAAATCCTAAAATCTTAAAAAAGTTTATTTATTGTACTGGTATAACAAGTATTATTTTCGTAATAATTTATCTATTGATGAAATACGAATATTTAAATTTAAGAAATATGATTAGTTAAAATGTACATTTCAAAATCATTTATACCAATTTTAAAAAATAATCCTTCTGAGGCAAAAATAAAATCTCACCAACTAATGTTAAGAGTTGGAATGATAAAACAGGCTTCGGCAGGTATCTATTCTTGGTTGCCTCTTGGATTTAAAGTAATGAAAAAAATTGAAGATATTGTTCGGCAAGAACAAAATAAAATTGGAGCACAAGAGATTTTAATGCCCACAATCCAATCTAGTGAAATCTGGAAAGAGAGTGGTAGATATGATGATTACGGTGAGGAAATGCTTAGAATTAAAGATCGTCAAAATAGAGAGATGCTTTATGGACCTACAAATGAAGAACAGGTTACAGAAATTTTTAGGTCATCATTTAAATCTTATAAATCATTACCCCAACTTCTTTACCATATACAATGGAAATTTAGAGATGAAATAAGACCTCGATTTGGAATTATGAGAGGTAGGGAATTTTACATGAAGGATGCATATTCTTTTGATATAACAGACGAAGATGCATTTTATTCTTATAATAAATTTTTCTTATCTTATCTAAGAACATTTAAAAGATTGTCATTAACAGCAATACCAATGGCAGCTGATACTGGCCCCATAGGTGGAAATTTATCGCATGAATTCATAATTCTTGCTGAAACTGGCGAGAGCAAAATTTTTACTGATAAACGAATTTTTGATTTAGATAGTGAGGGTACAGTGTTAGAAAAATCTTCATTAGAAAATTTGAGAACTAAATATGAGCAATATTATTCTGTTACAGATGAAAAATTTAATAAAGATGAATTTGAAAAAATAGTATCAGAAGAAAATAGATTAATTACTAAAGGAATTGAGGTGGGACATATTTTTTATTTTGGTGATAAATATTCAAAAGCAATGAATGCAGCTGTTGATCTTCCTGGAGGTAAAAAAAATTTTGTTAAAATGGGATCATATGGAATCGGTGTATCTCGATTAGTGGGGGCAATTATTGAGGCAAAATATGATGAAAAAAATGAAATCATGAAATGGCCACTGTCTGTTGCACCTTATGATATAGCTTTGATACCAATGATAAATAAAAAAGATACTTCTGCATTAGAAAAAGCAAATAATATTAACAATGAACTAATGAAACACAAAATTGATGCCATTATTGATGATACTGATGAAAATTTTTCATCAAAAATTAAAAAAATGAATTTAATTGGTGCCCCATATCAAATAATTATTGGAAAAAAAGCTGACGGAGAACTTTTGGAATTTAAAGAAACAGGCGGCGGAACACAAAATTTATCTTTAGATAAAATCATAGAAATTATAACAAAACAAAAAGCTACGAATTGATTTCTACTTTAGAAAAGGAAATTACATTTAGATTTTTAAAAGCTAGAAAAAAAGATGGCTTTTTAAACGTCATATCTATTTTTTCATTTATTGGAATAAGTCTCGGTGTTGCAGTTTTAATAATTGTAATGTCAGTTATGAATGGTTTTAGAACTGAATTGATTAATAAAATTGTAGGATTTAATTCCCATATAACAGTTAAGCCTTACGAAAATACAATTGATCTAAATAAGTTAAATAACAATAATTTAATATTAATTTCAAAAAATATTATTCTAAGTAACTCTGGTGAAGCAATTATATTAAAAAATAATACATCTAAAGGTATCGTTTTAAGAGGGTATCTTAGTGATGACTTTTCAAAGTTGGATTTAATTAGCGATAAGAACTTTAAAGGTAATAAATCTCAACTAGAAAAAAATTCTATATCAATTGGTAATGAATTAAGTTTTAGCTTAAATCTTAAGATTGGTGATGAAATTACATTAATGTCGCCATCAGGTATTGAAACTATTATTGGTAGCATGCCTAAACAAAAAACTTTTACAGTAACTTCAATTTTTAATAGTGGTTTAGCTGACTTTGACAACAATATAGCGCTTATAAATTTGGATACAATGGATGATTTTTTTGGCTATGAGTTTAAAGATAGAAACCTAGAAATTTATTTAAAAAACCCTAATAATATAGAGCCTCAAAAATATTTGGTTCAAAAAATTTTTGACGAAGAATTTATTTATAGCTGGGCTGATATGAATAGTTCATTATTTTCTGCTTTAAAAGTTGAACGAAATGTTATGTTTATAATATTGTCATTAATTATTATAGTTGCTGCTTTTAATATTGTTTCTGGTTTAACTATTTTAGTAAAAAACAAAACTAGAGATATAGCAATCTTAAAGTCTATAGGTGTATTAAACAAATCAATTATTAAAATCTTTTTTCTTATAGGTGTTATAATTGGTACATCAGCAACTATATT
>Ga0075445_10000174_pt1 | contig 34732 bp, 33 predicted proteins | sample CoawatmetaG02DNA_FD_72350 | JGI IMG/M metagenome (GOLD analysis project Ga0075445, IMG submission 72350) | Marine microbial communities from the West Antarctic Peninsula - Coastal water metaG029-DNA | ecosystem: Environmental > Aquatic > Marine > Coastal | place: Atlantic Ocean: West Antarctic...
AGCCTATAGGTTTAATTTCAGTTATGGCAGTAAAATTTTTTGTCTTCTGGAGGGTCTGGATTGATTGATAACTTATCACAGCTATAAATGAGATAACCACAGCAGCAGCTATCTTCCACTTGCCCTCCCAAACTATTTGTATCAATTCGATGAAATTGATTTCATCGTTATTTATTTGAGAATTTTTTGCCATAAAAATACTTTTTATATTAGTTTTAGTTTATGTAAATAAAAATATTAAATAAACAATTTGATATATCTATTTTCTTTTTTTCTTAGAATAAATTGATTGAAGATAAAAACCTACTGGCAAGCTATAAACTACCATTAACCAGTTATTAAAAAAATTACCATTTGGAGATAAAGGCCAAACAGATATTAACATTCCTGCTAATATACATACCTGATAATCACTTAACGTTCTTTTTTGTTTAAAAATTATAGATTTAAATTGTCTAAAAGCTACATATACAACATAGCTTAAGGCACTAAATAAAAATAAAAAACCTATAATTCCAGTTTCGGCCAACAACTGTATATAAAAATTGTGTGGGTGAGTACTGCAAGAGTTTTCATCATGCGAATATTTAGGGTCAAAACATTTTACTCTAAAACTTTTAGGACCATGCCCCAGAATAAACCTATCTTTAAACATATTATAGGCAGCTCTTATATGGCTATCATGAACTCGAGTAAAAATCACTGGCTCTAATGAGCTTTTTATTAAACCCATATTTTTAGCAGGAGTCTTGATCATTCGATCAGTTATACCTGATAAATTTAAACTCAAAATAGCAATAAAAATTAATGCTATAATAAATGTAAATAATCTAAATTTTTGATATTTTTTAATTAAGATGATGATAAATATTGTAGATAAATTTAAGAAAAAGAAAGCAGTTCGTTCACCTGATATATAAATTAACACATCTACTAAGATAAACAATCCTCCTATAAAATAAATTTCTAACTTATTTTTTTTTACTTTAACTAAAAATAAAGCAAATAATAATGGAAACAGTCTTGACAAGTATGAACCCATAATAAGCTCATCTCCAAAAAAGGATGAGACACGATTACTAATAATTTTCATACCAAATATATTTTCTTTAGTAAAATATTGAAAATAACCATCAATAACAAGAGCTGTAAAACAAAAAACTAAAGCATAATAAAAATATTTTAAGATGCCTTTATCATTATCAATCAAATACCAAACAAAACAAGCAAATACCCCTATTCTAAAATAGAATAATGAACTTTTTAAACTGAATAAAATATTTTCAGCAAAAAAACTACAAACAATAGTAATGATACAAAAAATAATAAAAATAATAAACGGTTTATTATAAAAATAATAAAAAATCCTTTTTTTAAACACATGGAATATAAAAAATAAGGCCGAAACACTTACTATTAAATCTGGAAAAAAAGGCCCAAAAATTAAAAAAGGAATAATTGATGCAATTAACAAATTAATTGGAAGTGTATTTGAATATTTTAAGCTTTTCATACTAACATTGGCATAATTAAAGTATAATAAGATATCTTACTACACTAAATTATAACTTTATTTACTTTTTAACAATAAAAGAGATTAAATTTAAGAAAGTTTATAAAATTTATAATTAAAAATAAAAAAATTCCTATTTTAAAAAAATAATTGAATTAAGATGGGATATAAAAAAAATCTAAATGATTAATTACATAACATATGTCATATTATCTTTTTTGATATTAATTTTTTTTTCAAAAATTTCATATAGGTTGAATTTACTGGACATACCAAATAAAAGGAAAAATCATCTTGTTCCAACCCCCTATACTGGTGGTTTGGCTATAGGTTTTATATATATAGCTGGAATTTTACTATTTAATTTTAAATCTGAAGAATTAAATCTAATTTTATCAATATCTTTTTTGATCACAATTGTAGGTTTTATAGATGATAGGTATGAGCTAGGTACTGGGACTAAATTAAGCTTACAAATAATTCCGATTATTTATCTAATAATAATAAAAGATTTAAGCTTAATACAAATTGGTTACTATAATTATTTTAACTTAAATTTAAATTCTTTTTCTGTTCCTTTCACAATACTTTCGGTAATTTTTTTGATTAATTCTTTTAACTATTTTGATGGTTTAGACGGTACTCTAAGTTTTACATCGATTTCGGTGTTAGCCATCTTATATTTTGCAATACCTGATGAAAGTATTAAAAAATTTTTAGTTATAATTTTTATACCCTTAATGTTTTTTTTATGTTTTAATTTTTCTATATTAAAACTTCCAAAATTATTTTTAGGAGACAGTGGAAGTTTATTAATTGGATTTATAATTGCATTTACTTTAATATATCTTGCAAATGAAGAGGTACTTCACCCAATATTAATTGCTTGGTCAGTTGTAATTTTTGTATATGAATTTATATCAATTAACCTTATTAGATTAATAAATAAACAAGCTCTTTTTAAAGCAGATAGAGATCATTTACATCATATTATACATGACAGAACTGGATCAGTTTTTTTGACAAATTTTTTAATAACAACTCTAAATATTTTTTTATTTATTATTGGTTATGCTTCATTTAAGATAAGTCCTGTTGTATCTTTATTTTTATTCATAGTTGCTTTTATAGTATTTTTAATTTTTAGAAATAATTTTAAAAAAAAATATAAATAAACTAAATTAAATTTCCAATCAGTGTCTGATAAATTTTTAAATGTTGCTGACTAACTTTTTCAATTGGAAATTTTTTTTCAGCTAATTTTCTACCTTCTTTTCCCATTTTTTTTCTTTTTTTTGGATTTTCAATAAGCCATTGTATTGCATCAGCTAATTTTTTTGGGTTTTTAATGGGAACAAGTATGCCTGTCTTATTCGGAATAATTGCATCTCTACATCCTGGGTGGTTTGTTGTAATTATAGCTCGGCTAGCAGCTCCAGCTTCTATTAGTGCTTTTGGCATACCTTCACCAAAAAAAGATGGAAGACATATAATATGGCTTTCAGAATATAGTCTGGCAATATTTTTTTTAAAGCCTAATACTTCTACAACTCCTTGGTTACGTATATTATTAAGCTCTTTCTGGGTTAAGCTTGTTGGATTGTCAAGATCTATACTTCCAGCCAATAGGAAACGAGCATTAAAACCTCTTTTTTTAATTAAATTTGCAGCGTTTACAAAATCGTAAACTCCTTTATCTTTCAAAAGACGCGAAGCAAAACAGATTTTAACTATAGTTTTTTTTTCATTTAAATGAACAAATTTTTTTAACTGCACTCCCGAGCCTTTAATTAAATATACTTTTTTTAAATTAAGAACTCCCCAATTACCTAATATTTTTTTGTCCTCTAAATTTTGAACAATTATATATTGATTAGAATGTCTGAAAGCTAGATAGAAAATTGGATATACTAAAAATTTAAAAATTAAATTTTTTAAATTCTTTCTGTGAAAAAAACTTCCAAGACCTGCTATAGAAATAACTACACATGGAACTCTAGCAAGTCGTGCTGCTATTCCTCCGTATAAATAAGCTTTAATAGTGATTAAATGTACAATATCAGGTTTAAATAAATAAAAATTATACAATATAACAAAAAAAACCCATAATTCTTTAAAGGGATTTAAACTGCTTCGAAGTAATGGAATTTCTAAAAATTCAATATTTTTTTTTTGAATTAAAATTTTTTCTTTTTGTTTAGCTACTTCTCCATATATAATTTTAACTTTATACCCATTAGCTTTTGCTGATAATGCTATATTTAATCTATGAGAAATAAAAAAACTTAAATCATTGACTAAAAAAAGTATTTTTTTTTTCATATTAAATAATTAATTTTTAAAACGTGAACTTGCAACTATACCTATTTGAGTATTAAGCAGTTTTGGAAGTCTACGATTTAAACCTTCAATTTTTTCAATTTTAAAGTATCTATTCATCATACGAACCAATGAACGATAATCAAAACCACAATGATTATCTTGTCTAACAAGATGGCATCTTCCTAATGTCTGGTTATAAAATTCTGACAAACTATGTGGGTGTTTGTATTTAAGAAAAATTTTTTTATATAAATACTTTAATGAGAATAAAGGTCCTATTTCCATTGGAACTGTTGCGATTAGTTTTTTTGAATGCCTTGAAATTTGTCTTAAATATTGATCTAAAACATCTGGTCTAGGCAAATGCTCAAGTGTTTCTAAAGCAATACATAAATCCCAGTCATCAGAGATATCAGCAGGATTACTTGATTTTTTTATAGTATATTGTGGGTATTCCTTAATAGCTTCTTCTATACCATTTTCCCAACCAGCATCTAAACCATAATATTTTGATGGAATAAAACCAAGGTACTTTAATGATCTACAATTAAAGCATCCAATTTCCATTACCGAAAGTTCTTTTGTAGAATTTAAATTTTGAAAATTTTTTGTTTGTTCACCCAACCACAAAAAACGCTTTTCATGTAAATATTTTCTAATCCCTCCTTTAAATAATCTTTGATCATATTCATTTTTATTTAATTTCATTTTCAAGAATCTTATTTTATATTTAAATCTATTAATAACTATTTAATTAATTTTTTAAAAATTCTACTAAATAAATTATTATGAATTTTTTTACCTGATTTGCTTACATAACTTGTATTGATTCTTTTTTTTTTATCATGATATGCGTATTGTTTTTGTGAAGTGTAATAATAAGTGGCAATAGAGTTTCTTCTCATTTCCATTGGATGGCAAACTGGATTTGGTTGTCCGTGGAATGAATTTTCATCTGTTATAAAAATTAATGTTCTATTAAATATAGGTTCTACTGATAGTGTGCTTTTAAATTTTTTTAATTCATCCATACTTGCAAGCTCTATCTGGCCACCATATTCTTTTTTCCAATCTTTATTCAAATAAACTATGGTATTTATACGTCTATAGAGTTTTAAATTATCATTCCAATTAAAATCAATATGAAATTTTAAAAACCCATCATTTCCTGTTGAATGAATTCCACCTCCTTCTAAATGTGGATCACTGATAAGACCACTTTCATTTGTTATAAATTCAAGAATATTTATAAATAATGATTGATTGAGAAAAGCTAAAAATTTATTTGAATTATAAGGTAACTGGTCCCAATTATTTTGCCATTTTTTTTTTTTTGATCCAAAAAAGTCTTTTTCACCAGCCCAATCTTCAAAAGATATTACTTCTAGAGTAATTTTGTCTAAAAAATCATTATTCCACATATTATCAATAAAAATATGTGGAAATGGTTTTGATTTTAAAAATTTGTTTTTTAGGGATATTAGATCAATTTTATTGATAAATTTAGATCTGTCTATCTTGTATTGTAAAGTTTGAAAATCAACATTTGATTTATTTAAGTTCATTTTTTACAATTTTTACTTTTAGTTAATATAGAAGTAAAGGCTAAAGCTTAAAGAAAAAGAATTAATACATATTAATCATAGAATAATATGCTTTTATATGGAAGCCATGCTTTTGAATGATTTGAAAAATAAAGCCAAATAAAATGAGTAGCTCCATAACAAGTGATTATTGCTAATTTTGTGTATATTGGTCGTATAATATATTTAAGAAGAAAAGGTAGTCGTGAATATACAACTAGTTGTAATGGGATAAAATAAATTAATATACGATCAATTAGAGTTGATGAAATTGGAATAAAAAATATAGATATAATTGTTACAAAAGAAAACCAATACCATATATGATAGTCATTATAATTTTTTTTCCATTTTTTTCTGTAAATAAGTAAAAATGGAATAGGAATTAAATTTAAAATTAATCGACTATAAATTCCCTCAGATTTCAAACCTCTATCAATATAAATTTCGTACATTGATGCAAAATTTTGAGTTAAAAATATAAATAAAATAATTGAAAATAACATTATAAATAAAATGCGAGTTTTTATCTTAATATTTTTGTCCAAAAGTAAAAGAAAAAGCATAATTATTGCAGAATTATGGAAAAGTGCTCCACAAATAATTAACAAGGAAAAATTAATAAATTTTTTGTCTCTTAAGTAATTAATTCCTATAAGAACAAATCCAAGTGCAACGCTCTGCTTTGTGAGACCCATAGCAACAACTGTAATTAAATATGGGGTGGCAACACTCATTGCAATCCATGGATTTTGCTCTTTGTTACAAAATTTAATTAGCCCAATTAAAAAGATAATTATATAAATAAAATTTACTCCATAAATTCCAAGATCTAATTTTGCAAATATCCAATTAATAATTAAATGGCCATAATCTCCTGACCTATCAAAGATCTCTAAAAAAGAAATTTCTTTAACATCAATATAATGATTATAATATTGGCTCCAATCAGAACCAATATTATAACGAAAACCAATGATTAAGGAAAAAATAAATCCAGTATAAACCAATATAATTTTAACTAGTTTTTGTTTTTGTGTAAAAATGAGCGCAAAAGTTGCTGGTATTAAGTACATTATCCAATATATCAACATTATTTTTATAAATTATTATTTAATTTTTTTGATTTTATTACATCAAAAAAAATTTTTTTTATCTTTGGAGCCTGCACTCTTGAAGAATAAATATTTTCTACAGCTAAACGACCAGCATTACCAAGTCTAATACATTGTTCTTGATTATTTAACAGATTCATTAATGCGTTTTTCCATTCATCATTACTATCAACTAAAAAACCACAATTACTATTTCTAATTATATCAATATTAGCTCCCACTGATGATGCTATAGTAGGAACTCCACTGGCCATATATTGTATCAATTTATAACCACATTTGCCTTTTTCCCATGGGCCATTAGATAGCGGCATAATTCCAATATCCATTAATCTTATTAATCTACTCTCTTCTTCTTCCTTCCATGGAACAATATCAACATTTAAATCAGTGAACCTAGAGGCAATTTCTGAAGTAGCACCAACCAGTAAAAGACGTGCACCATACATTTTACAAATACTATTAAGAACTTCTTGGATATTTAAAAGGTATTTTTGAGTAGAACGTGAACCAATCCAACCAATAGTAGGCGGTTTATGTAAAAAAAATTTTTTTTGATCATATTTTGAATTATCTACAACAGTTGGAATAAGTTCAATTTTAGACGCACCTGCTCTATTTGCATAGTCTGCTATATATTTGTTACCAGCAATAACACAATCTGCATATTTCATTACTGAAAAAATTTTTTTACTCAACAAATTTTTTAATACAAAATTTCTTGATAAATCATAATTATGAAATATGGCATCATCGTAATCAACAACATAAGTTTTTCCTACAAATTTTAAAAATCGCTCAAAAAAAGATGGAAAATATGGAAAAATTTCTTTTTCTATCCAAATTAAATCATATTTAAAAAAAGTTAAGAATACAAATAAGCGTTTAATATAGCTTTTCAATACTCTGATAATTGAACGTTTAGAATTAAGATGAAATTCCCTAAGATATGCATCATCAAAGAAATTGCTTGCTGTAACAGAAACTCCATGAAATTTTAGATATGGAATATATTGCAGTGTTCTTAAACGACTACTAGCACCCCTTTGATTGTACTTTGTAAGTAGTAAAATTTTTAATGGTAGATTAGCCACTAATTTATTTTTTTTATTTTATATTTATCAATCATTTGCAGTATTATTTACTTCCTTTTGTAAAATATTTTGAATATTTAAATTTTATATAATTATACATAAATTTTAACCAATTAATTAAAAATTTAATACTAATGATCTTTTTACCATTTTTATTTAAAAAAAAAAAATGTGAATGAGTATTAATCTCAAAAAATTCATTTTTATATATATTCATTGGTATCAAAAAATATTTTTCTTGTAGCTTCCAAGTACAATAACTAAAACTTACTTGATCCCTTGAACTATAAAGCTCAATTTGATCAGCCCAACAATCCATTAGTTTTGAAATTTTTTTATTTAAATTATTACGTAACAATACTCCGCTAGAAATTAAACCAAAATTTTTTGGTAATCCCTCTTTTTTATAATCTTGAGACTGAAGTTTGAATAGTTTAGGATCATCTTTAAAAGAACTTGCTTCTATTTCCTTATATGCACAATTTCTCTGTGGATGGGCAAAACATGATATCGAGTCATTATAAAATTTTTTTACAAAATCTTTTATACTGCCTTTTATTAAAAAAGAGCCATCTATCCAAATATTAATTTGATGCTTGTTAAAAATTTTATGACCTAGTATTTTTATTAGTCGAGCAGTTCTCCTAGAGTCTCTATGCAATTCTTTAATTTTAATTACTTTCCAAATATCTGAGACAACGTCCTCGCAATCTGTAAAACAGACATAGTCAACATTATTATCAACAATTAAAGGATCTTTTAAGTCATCATAATTATTAAAAATTGCAGTATAAACCACAATATTATTTTCAAGTTTATTATTAATATATAATTTTGAAAATTGATGAAAAAAAATATTGTTTAAATTTTTCATTTTATTGACCTTATCGAATGAAAATGAATCGAAGATTCTGTTTTAAATAAATCATCAAAAGACTGATTGTTTAAAATTTTTTTTAATATAATTAAACTTAAGATACCTTCTTTATTTTGCCAATCTGTTCCAAATGTTGCACTATATTTTTTTAGAGCTTTTTGTCTTATTTTGCTTTTAGAATATTTAATTCCCTCATCAATTAATTTTAAATTGTATCGTCTTCCAAGATAAAAAGACAGGCCATTCTTAACATAGGCGTATTGATCTAAAAGTTTTTTTTTATTCATTTTATAAAAAAAAGTTGGGATTTTGGCTAGACCAGCCTCAAGATGTATACTGCTATCAGCTGAAATAATATATTTTACCTTTGATAAAAAATTTAGGATATTTTCATCATCAGGATTAGACCAAACGATTTTATTATTGGATTTTGTCAACTTTTTAATTTTTTTGATAAATAAAACAAATTGACTTGGGTGAGTTCTAATAATACATTTTTTTTCATGTTTTAAAATTTGACTCAATAAATACTCTACTTGATCAAATTCATCTAAATTATTCACAGCTACACCTGCTAATAAATTTGACTTTTTGAAAACATAATTAGAATAAATTATTTTTTTTTGACCTGATAAAATAATTTTACATTTTTTTGTATTATTTCTAACTCTTGGATTGTTTTTTTTATTTGTATTTAAGGATGTAATATATTTTTCTTTAGCATGATTTCCATCTAATAATGCATAATCAAATTCAAGAGGAGGGAAGTGTCTTGTAATTGAAGCATGTTGTATATAAATTGTTTTAATATTTAATATTTCTGCAGCTAATCTTATAGATCGATTTGATTCATTATGATCATTAGAAACTAAAATAAATTTTATTTTTTTTCTATGAAGTAGATCAAGAAAATAAGGAATATAAGCATATACTTGGCAAAATAAATTAAAATATTTTTTAGATGTTATATTATTATTTTGACTTGATAGACTCATATATAGAATTGGAGACTTTTTTATAAATAAAATTAATGAAACAATAATTATTTTCGGACTGAATAAAATTTTTTCAATTTTTTTTGATTTATTAAAATTACCTATACCCAATAACAATTCAAAGGAAATTTTTTTTTTCTTAATATTTTTGATTATTGAATTTAAACTTTCTAATTGATTACTTGTACTTGCAAAGATTAAAACATCTTTTGATTTAAGTTTATGGTTTGAGTGAAATGAAAAATTTAAAAATAACATTTTTAAAAATGAGATAATTCCAAAAAATGTTCCCTCAAATTTTTTCTCTCTATTTATTAAATATTTATGATTTTTCAATTTTTTTCCAAAAATATAGGAAATACTTAGTTCATTTTCAATTTTGAAAGCTTTAAATGATAGAATTATAAGTTTAACTAATTTCATTAATTTAGATATTTTTTAAATTAATTTTATACAATTTAGACATCAAATTAAAATGTTGATTTTTTTATTATTCAAATTTTTTATTAACTGGTATTGAGTTAGATTCATCAAATAAAAAATTTTTAAGAGATTTTTTCCAATTAAGTGGTTTAATCTTAAAATTAGTCACTATTTTATCAATATTCAAAGAGGTATTTTTGGGTCTTAATGCTAAAGAATTGTTCTCAATTGAGTTAATTTGATTTATTTTGCAATTAATTCTTTTTAATTTAAAAATTTCTTTGGCAAATAAATACCAACTTGTGCTACCAGTGTTTGAAAAATGGTATATATCTGAAGGAAAATTTTTAATTCTAAAATTATTATTATTAATAACTTTAAAAATTGCTCTTGCTAAATCATTAGCATTTGTAGGAGAGCCAAACTGATCATTAACTATATTAATTTCTCTCTTTTTTGTGGCTGCTTTTATTATAGTTTTTAAAAAATTTTTACCAAATTCAGAATAAATCCAGCTTGATCTTATTATAATACTATTTTTTTTCATAATTTTTTTTATAGCTTTTTCCCCTGCTAATTTAGTTTTTCCATAAACATTAATTGGTTTAGGAATATCAGACTCTTTATAATTTTTGTTTAGTTTACCTGAAAAAACGTAATCAGTTGAAATATGAATTAACTTTGAATGATAATTTTTTACTATTTTAGCTAATGTTGAAACTGATAGGTGATTAACTTTATTTGCAATTTTAAAATTTTTTTCTGCATCATCTACTTTAGTATATGCAGCACAATTTATAATTATATCAAAAAAATTTTTTTTAAAATATTTACAAATACTCTTTTTAGACTCTAAATTCAAATCTTCTCTAGAAATGAAATAAAATTTGTCTTTTTTTTTATTTTTTTTTACTAATTGAAAAAAAGCTTTTCCTAACTGACCATTTTTGCCAATAACGATTATTTTCATTTTATTCAAGAAGGTCTTTTGTTTTTGATAATAATGGATTTTTTTTATCTTTATCAGAGATTATTAATAATTTTTGAGGTATTTTCCAATCTATTGACAAATCTTTATCATTGAATGCTATGCCTCTTTCAAATTTTGGCGAATAATAGTTGTCAACTTTATAATTAAAAATTGCAACCTTGCTAAGAACAACAAAACCATGAGCAAAACCACGAGGTATAAATAGTTGTTTTTTTTTTTCTGAACATATTTCTTGTGAAACATACTTACTAAATGTTTTACTTTTTTTTCTTATATCAACTGCAACAACTAAAACCTTTCCTTGTACAACTCTTACTAATTTAGCTTGTGTAAATGGATACAATTGATAATGAAGTCCTCTTAATACACCATTTGATGATTTTGACTCGTTATCCTGAACAAATTCAGTTTTATATCCGAGAAATTTGTTTATAATATCTTTCTTATATGTTTCTATAAAATAGCCTCTATTATCATTTATTATATTAGGCTCTATTAGTATTACTTCTGGAATTGATTGAGAGATAAATTTCAATTAACTTTCCTTTAAAATATTTAATATATATCTACTATAATCGTTATTACCTAAATTCTTAGCATTTATAGCTAACTGCTCCTTCGAGATCCAACCATTTTTAAAAGAAATTTCCTCAATGCAAGCAATTTTATTACTTGTTCTTCGCTGGATAGTTTTCACTAACATGCTTGCTTCTAAAAGACTATCACAAGTACCCGAGTCTAACCAAGTAAAACCTCGTCCTAAAATTTCAACTTTTAATTTTTTTTTTTTTAAATATTTTTTATTAATATCTGTTATCTCTAGTTCTCCTCTTTTTGATGGTTTTAAATTTTTCACAATTTTTATGACGGAGTTATCATAAAAATATAATCCTGTAATTGCAAAATTAGATTTAGGATTTTTTGGTTTTTCTTGAATATCTAAAACATTTTTTTCGTTACTAAATTTAACTATACCAAATCTTTGTGGATCATTTACTTGATAAGCAAATATGACTGCTCCATCCTTCAATTTTGATGCCTTTTGAAGATAAGAAGTTAATCCTTGACCATAAAAAATATTATCACCTAATGCTAAGCATACATTGTCCTTACCGATAAACTCTCTGCCAATGATAAACGCTTGTGCTATCCCATCTGGAGATTTTTGAATTTTATATTTTATTTTTATTCCTAAATTATTACCATTACCAAATAATAATTTGAATTTATTAATATCTTGTGGTGACGATATAATTAGAATTTCCTTTATACCAGCCAACATAAGTACTGATAAAGGATAATAAACCATGGGCTTATCATAAACTGGAAGTAATTGTTTAGATATAGACTTTGTGAGTGGGTGTAATCTTTTTCCAAATCCACCTGCTAAAATTATTCCTTTCATTAAGTTATCAAACCCATTCTTTTGCCATCATAATTATCTTTTTTTACCTTTTCACACCAATCAAGATTACTAAGATACCAACTTACTGTTTTTTTTAAACCACTCAAAAAAGTTTCATTAGGCTTCCATTTTAATTCCTTTAAAACTTTAGATGAATCAATAGCATATCTTACATCATGTCCCGCTCTGTCTTCTACAAAAGTAATAAGTTCTTCATAATTTTTTACTCCCTGTAATTTGCAAGGAGCTAAATCGTTCATGATCTTGCAAATACCTCTAACAATATCTATATTTTGCATCTCATTACTACCACCGATATTGTAAGTTTCACCAACTTTTCCATTAATTGAAACTTCAACTAAAGCTTTTGCATGATCTTCTACAAAAAGCCAATCTCTTACTTGTTTTCCATTTCCGTAAATTGGTAATTTTTTTCCTTCTAATGCGTTAAGAATTGTCACTGGAATAAGCTTTTCTGGAAATTGATAAGGGCCATAATTATTGGAGCAATTTGTTATTAATGTTGGGAGTTTAAAAGTTCTTTTCCATGCTCTAACCAAATGATCAGATCCAGCTTTTGATGCCGAATATGGAGAACTAGGTGCATAAGGAGTATTTTCTGTAAAATAAAAATTTGTATTTCCTAAATCACCATAAACTTCATCTGTGGAGACATGAAGAAATTTAAACTGATTTTTTTTTTTTTCGCTTAAATTGTTCCAATATTTTTTAGCAACTTCCAACATTGTATAAGTTCCAAAAATATTTGTTTGAATGAATTGTTCTGGTGTATCAATTGAACGATCAACATGAGTTTCTGCAGCTAAATGAATAATGATATCTGGTTTGTATTTATCAAAAATATTAGACATAGCTTTTGAAGAACAAATATCCTCTTTCTCAAAAAAATATCTATTGTTACTCTCAATATTTTTTAATGTATCCAGATTTCCAGCATAAGTTAATTTATCGATATTAACTAAACTATAATATGTATTATCAATTAAATGCCTTATAACTGCAGAACCGATAAAACCAGCTCCACCTGTAATCATAAATTTCATTTAAAGTCTTCCGTCAACTAATGATCTATCAAATAAATATTTTATATCATAAAGAACATGATTCCTTTTACCAAAACTTTTTACTTTTTTTATTGAAAGCTTTTTAAATTTATCATGTGCTACTGCTAAAATAATCAGATTATATTTTCTAATTATTGGTTCATCGACTATATTTAAATTAAAATTTTTTTTAATTTCATTTTTTTCTACATATGGATCATAAACATCTACTTTTATTTTTGATTTTATTAATGCATAAATCAAGTTTACCACACCACTATTTCTAGTATCAGGACAATTTTCTTTGAATGTAAGACCCATTACTAGAGCTTTTGAATTTGATATTTTAATTTTTTTTCTTTTCATAATTTCAATAATTTCATTTTTAACTATATATGGCATTTCATCATTGATTTTCCTACCAGCAAGTGTCATTTCTGGTCTATATCCTGATTGCATTGCCTTATAGGTCAGATAATAAGGATCAACTCCAATGCAGTGGCCACCAACCAATCCTGGAACAAATTTTACAAAGTTCCATTTAGTACTGGCTGCCTTTAATACTGCTTCAGTATCTATATTTAATCTCTTAAAAATTAAAGATAACTCATTTATTAATCCAATATTTACATCTCTCTGAGTATTCTCTATTACTTTTGCTGCCTCTGCTACTTTAATTGTTGATGCTTTAAAGGTTCCTGCATCAATAATCTCTTTATATATATTGTCTACTTTTTGAGCAATATACGGAGTTGAACCTGAAGTTATCTTTTTTATATTGTTAATTTTGTGTTTTTTATCACCTGGGTTAATACGTTCTGGAGAGTAACCACAATAAAAATCTTTATTAAAAATCAAACCTGATTGTTTTTCAAGAATTGGTACGCAAAACTCTTCTGTTGCACCAGGATAAACTGTTGACTCATAAATTATAAGGTCTCCTTTTTTAATTATTCTTCCAATGGACTCACTTGATTTTCTTAAATTTTTTAAATCAGGTTTTTTATTTAAATTAATTGGTGTTGGTACAGCAATGATAAATATTTTACAATTTTTTATATCTGAAATAATATTAGAGAAGGTCAGATTTTTTGAATTTTTAAGTTTTTTTTTAGAAATTTCTAAACTTGAGTCGAAATTGTTTTTCAACTCGTTTATTCTTTTCAAATTTACATCAAACCCAACCACAATTTTTTTTTTTGCAAATTCTACTGCAAGTGGTAACCCTACATAACCAAGTCCTATTATGGCAATTTTGCTTTTATTAATTTTATAATTTTTCATATATTTTTTTAAATTTTATAATAATCACGATACCAATTGATAAATTTAGCAATACCCTCTTTAAAATTTGTTTTTGGATTAAAACCTGTTAAATTTTGAAGTAGATTAGAATCTGCCCATGTTGCTGGCACATCGCCTTTTTGCATTGGCATATAATTCCGAATTGCTTTTATTCCTATTATTTTTTCAATTTCATCAATGAAATCCGTTAGTTTTACTTTATTAGAATTTCCAATATTCACAACTCTGAAAGGAGCGACTGAAGATAAACTATCACCTTTAATAATTTTTTGATTAGATAAATTTTCAGGTTGAGTATCAATTAAAAGTCTAATTGCATTAACTAAGTCATCAATATAAGTGAAATCACGGTACATATTTCCATTATTATAAATATCAATTGGCTTATTATTTAAGATAGAAGAAACAAACTTATATAAAGCCATGTCTGGACGACCCCAAGGGCCATAAACAGTAAAAAATCTAAACATGGTAGTTGGTATTTTCCATAAGTAGGCATACGAATGAGCCATATTTTCATTAGCTTTTTTTGTTGCAGCGTAAATAGTTAGCTGTGTATCTGTTTTATCATTCTCTGAAAAAGGCATTTCATGATTTGAACCATAAACAGATGATGTTGACGCCATTAAAAGATGTTTTGCCTCAAATTTTCTTGATGACTCCATTATGTTGAATGTGCCAATAATATTTGAATTTATGTAAGCACGGGGGTTTTCTAAGCTATATCGTACTCCAGCCTGTGCTGCCAAATGTATGATAACATCCGGTCTAAATTTTTCTACAGATTTATTTAGCAAGTCATTGTCTTCCAACATAGCTATTGTTTGAGAAAAATTTTTTTGTTTTGATAACATTTGAAGTCTTTTTTTTTTTAATTTCACATCATAATAATCTGTTAATCCATCATAACCATGAACTTTAAAACCTTTACTTAATAATAAATTAGCAAGGTGAAATCCTATAAATCCTGCAGTTCCTGTTACAAATATTTTCATTTAAATTATTTTTTTTTTTTTTAATTATAATAATACTTTAGTAAAATAAAATTGATATAATTTTAATTTTTTCTAATTTCAATTTTTCCATCTCTAATTGAAATAATCTTCTTAAAATTTTTAAGTGAATTAATACGATGAGTAATCATAATTATTGTTTTATGGTTACCAATCTTAAAAATTAAATCCATTATTTTATTCTCAGTATCAATATCTAAAGCACTTGTTGCTTCATCTAAAATCAATACTGATGGCTGATGATATAATGCTCTTGCGATACCTATTCTCTGGCATTGACCACCTGAAAGTCTAGTCCCACTTTCGCCTATAATTGTTTCATACTTATTAGGTAAATCGTTTATTACGAAATTGTGTAAATCAGCTAACTTAGCTGCACTCTCAATAGCTTTTTGATCAATTTTTTTTTTTTCAATACCAAGTGCAATATTGTTGGAAATTGAATCGTCAAGAAGAAATATATTTTGCGGAACATAACCAACATATTTCTGCCAATTTGAAATATTATTAATATTCATTTTTTTGTTATCTATTTCTAAACTTCCTCTTTGAGGTTGAAGCAAACCAAGAATGATATCTACAATTGTTGTTTTTCCACTTCCTGATGATCCAATAATTCCTACAGAATCACCAGCTGATATGTCTAAATTTACACCATTAAATAAAGGTTTTGATGCACCAGGATAAAAAAATACAATATCTTTAAGGCTTATTTTTTTATTAAGATCAAACTTATCTAAACTATCTGTTAATTTTTTTTTTTCAAGTTGACTAAAATCTTCGTATAATTTATTTATTGGAGTTGTGGAGTATCTGAGTTGTGTAATTGAAGAATAAATTTTTTGAAATGCTGGTATTAAACGATATCCAGCAAATACATATAACGATATAATGGGTATTGCATTAATAAAATTTCCAACATTAGCAATTAAATAAAGTATAAGTAACAACATTCCTCCAAAACTTATAGCTTCAACGAAATAACGAGGAATTACAGTAATCGTTTTGGATAATAAACTTATCTTTGCAAAATTTGAAGCAGGTTTTGAAAAACTTTTAAGGAATACTTTTTCTAAATTTCCTATTTTTATTTGTTTAATTGCTCTAAAAGTTTCTAAAACACTAGTAAAACGTAATTGATTTGCAAGTACCCGTTTTTCACCTAGGTTTTTTACTAAATCACGTATTAAACTAAAAATTAGAAAATAAATGAAACCTAAAACTAATGATGTTACAATAGTTAATTTTACATCAACAAAAAATAACAGCACCAATAAAAAAAATGAAACTAATGAATAAGTAGTAAATTCAATTAATGGGATTAATCCGCCTGAGACTACTTGAGAAACTTCATTTAATATATTTTTTCCAATTTCTGCCGAATGTTTATTTAAAAACCATTTATAGGGTTGTTGTAAGTAAGTTTGCATTAATCGCTTTCCAATACTAAACTCACACATCATCGAGAATCTTAGTTGAAAGTAAGTTGTTAGGGCTTTAAAAATTAATGTGAACAAAAGTAAAATAAAAACCATAACACCTAAAGCAAAAAGGAAATTTTCTTTTGATTCAACACCGAATATTTTAGAATATTTAAACATTAAATTTAAAACATTATTTGTTTCTATTATGTCGGGATTACTTAAGACAGTTATAAATGGTAAAATAGATGCGACACCAATCATTTCAAATATTGCCATAATTAAAATCATTGCTAGCAATATAATACCTTTGATCCTCTCTCTGCGATCTAAAATATGTAAAATTTTTTCTATATTTTTAAACATCAAAATTATTTTTGTTTTTTTATCTCGTAGGCATTAAACATTAACTCAGCTTTTGTCCAATCATCATGGTTATCGATATCCTGAACTCTATATTTTGGTAATTTGACCACAACTGAATTATTTCCAAGTATAGGCTTTTCTTTTATCCAAGTATCTGTTTTTCCCCAATAAAATTGTCCTGCATCATGATAGGCATGTTCTAAGTCTTGAGATCTGGTATTGATATGTTCTTTTTGAAACATTTCAACTCTTTGCTCTGACAAAATACGAAATGATCTTTGAATTGGATAATTATATTCAGTCGCTGAAAAAACATATTCAACATCAATATTTTTTAATTTTTCTAACCCAATTTTTAAATCCTCAGGTTTTAAAAAAGGTGCTGTTGGATAAACACAGCAAACATAAGTTGGTTTCTTAAAATACTTGATTTGCCATTTTATTGCATGTGCTACAACGGGGACCGTTCCGGTAAAATCATCTGATAGTTTTGCAGGACGGATGAAGGGTACCTCTGCTCCGTTTTCTATGGATAAATCTTTTATTTGAGGGTCATCAGTACTAACAATAATTTTGTCAAAACACTTACTTTGTTTAGCAACATGAATTGACCATAAAATTATTGGTTTCCCACAGAAATTTTTAATATTTTTTTTTTTTATTCTTTTGCTGCCACCACGGGCTGGGATAATGCAAATATTCATGTAAATAAATTAAAATTTTATTTTTTACATATATGAATCTCTTCTAACAATCAATCTTTTATAAAATATATAAAAAAATATTAAAACTTCTTTAAAAAAAACTTTAATAAAATTTCCAACTCTTGGTTTATCTTTTCTGTTTCGCGTTTTAATTTCTAGATTTATAATTTTAGCTTTTTCTTTAAAAGCAAACAAAAAATCTACCATAAACAATTTATGATTTTCTTTGAGATATTCTTTTTTAATTATTTTTGTTTTATAGACTTTTAAACCACTGAGAGGATCTTTAAAACCAAAGAGATTAAATGTTAAAATTGAGATAAATTCTTCCATAGTTCTATTTTTATTTTTTCTATTACAAATTAAAACATCGTAAGTATTTGTCATTTTAATTATTTTCTTCAAATCACTAATTTTATGCTGATTATCTCCATCAAATGTTATTATAAATTCACAGTTATCTTTTAATTTTTTAATTCCATTAATTAAGTTATTTTCGTAACCAAGATTTTTGTTATTTCTAATAAAATTAATTCTATTTTTTTTTAACCAATTTGATGTATCATCTTTTGAACAATCATCTAGCACACAAACTGGAACTAAATTATTTAATTTTTTAATAAATTTTTTTAAACTTTTTAATTCGTTAAATGCTGGTACAATAATTAAAAACTTACTTTTTTTAAGTTTATGCATTCACCTTTTTTAATATTGCTCTTTGCTTTTTTACTTTTTAGCCAATTGAATTTATCAGCAGTTAAAGAATTGTATATTACAGGTCTAAGAACTGTAACTTTATTTCTAAAGGATTCATTCTTTTTTATATCTTCTGTAGCATAAATTCCTCTTTTTTGGACTTTAGAGCTTTTTTTTTCATTACTTTCAATTTTTTTAATACCGTCCCCAAATGCTGATTCAAGTATTCTAGTTTCTTTAACCATTAAACTCCAAGTTTTGAAATTCATAGAAAATGCATGATCTGGTCCTTTTCTAGAATTATTGTCTGTAAAATGTTTCTCTATTACTCTTGCACCTAAGGCAACGGCACCCAGCACTGTTGAGTGACCAAATGTATGATCGCTTAGACCTAATATTATTTTATCGTTAAAAATTTTCTTATAAGATTTCAGCACATTTAAATTAATATATTTATAATTATTATTACTATTGGTGTAGTTTGTATTACATTGCATGACCACTAAAGATTTATTATTTTTATAAATAGTTTTTACAGCTCTTTTAACTTCGGAAAGACTTGCTGCTCCTGTTGCAAGTATTACTGGTAAATTTTTTTTTGAAATTTTTTTTAATATTTCCAACCATGTAATATCTCCTGATCCAATTTTGTAAGCATCTATATATTTTTTAACTTGATCAACGTAATCTAAATCGTATGGAGAGGTCAAAAAATCTATATTGTTTTTTTTACACTCTTTTTTAAGAATACTTGTCCAGTTAAAATCAATACTTGCATCCTTGTAGGTTTGATAAACACTTTTTTTCCATTTAGCTTGATGTGAAAGTTTTCCTAATTTTCTGAAGCCAATGTCGCTTACTATAGTTTCAGCTTTAAAATGCTGAAATTTAGCTGCATTAGCTCCTGCCTTTGCACATAACCGAATTAATTTTTTTGCTCTTTTGATACTCCCGTCATGATTCGCTGCAATATCAGCTATAAAGTAGGTAGGTGAATTATTAGTTATTATACTTTTTCCAATTTTAATTTTCATTTATTATAATTTTCCTTACACTCATTTGTAATCTCAGTCTCAATTTTGGGGAGCTCAATCTTAAATTTATTTTGAAATTTTTTGATATTCATTAACATATTATTTGATCTTCTGACGTTTAATAGCTTATTCACAGAAATATTAATATAATTTTTTTTATAAATTTTAAGTTTTTTTGCAAAGTAAATTGCAAAATTATTTTTATAAATTCCATTTTTTGAGCCTAAATTATAAATTCCACTATAACAATACATTTTTTTATTTATAATAATTGTTATTATTTTTGTTATAGTTTTTATTCTAAGGGGATTAAAACATACATCATCAAATAAGTAAAAAAAAAAATTTTTTCTAAATGAATAATAAACCCAATCTGAAAAACTTTTGTTTTTAGTATTAGATTTGCCAAAAAAATTAGTTCTAAATATTAATGATTTATTTCTTAAACATATTTTTTCTGCCATTCTTTTATGAATACAATACTTATTCATCATATAAATTTTTGATTTTTCATTACTTTTTTTATTTTTTTTTTTATTATAAAAATTATCAGTTGAAAAATGAATAAACTTAAATTTCAAATTATTTTTTTTTTTTATATCAAAAATATTATCTAAAATATCAACATTAATCTTTTTTGAAATTGAAGAAAAATTTTCACACTTTTCTAAATTAGTTAAACCTGTGCAATTAATAACTAAATTTGGTTTAGAATTATAAATTATTTTTCTTAGTTGATTTTTTTTTGATAAATCAAGTTTTTTTTTTACAATTCCATTGTGATAAAGTTTTAAATTTTTTTCATATTTAAGTTTTTGATATAATTGCTTTCCTAAAAGACCTGAGGAACCTAATATTAAAACATTTATCATAAAAAAATTTATATTATTTTTTTAAATTGAACTTTTTATGCTAAGTATGGTTTTTTTTAATCCAGCTTTTGAGTTTTGATTCAGTCATCCACTCTTTATTATTATCACTGCTATATACAAATCCTTCTTTAACTTTAATGCCATTTTTAATTCGCTTTGGATCCTTGGACCAATTATTAATTTGAGGTAATATTTTATAAAATTTTTTATATTCAAAAGTAAAATTTGAATCTTCAATCCCAACCATTTGTTCATGTAATTTTTCACCAGGTCTAATTCCTATTGTTTTATATTTGGCTTTTGTTGAAATCGTTTTTGCTATATCAATAATTTTCATTGAAGGACTTTTCTTAACATATATTTCACCTCCAATCATGTCTTCAAAGGCATGCCAAACTAAATCAACTCCCTCTTCTAGAGTTATCATAAATCTTGTCATTCTCTTGTCTGTTATTGGAAAATTTTTATTGTCTTTAATGGAAATTAAAAAAGGAATTATAGATCCTCTCGAGCCCATTACATTTCCGTAACGTACCACAGAAAATCTTGTTTTATGACCACCAGCATAGGATGAATTACTGGCTATAAATAATTTATCCGAAGCTAATTTAGAAGCTCCATATAGATTTATTGGAGAGGAAGCTTTATCTGTAGAAAGAGCAACTACTTTTTTTACACCGTTATCAATACAAGCATCAATTAAATTCATTGCACCATTTATGTTTGTTTTTAAACATTCAAAAGGATTATATTCTGCTGTAGGAACAATTTTTGTTGCTGCTGCATGAACAACATAATCAATTCCGCTTACTGCTCTATAAAGACGACTTTTATCTCTTACATCACCTATAAAAAATCTCACTCTTGGATCATCCCCTATTATTTTTGCCATTTCCCATTGTTTCATTTCATCACGGGACAAAATCACTAAACGCTTTGGATTGAATTTTTTTAATGTAAGGGAAACAAATTTATGTCCAAAAGAACCTGTGCCTCCAGTTACTAATATAGATGAATTTTTAAGCATAAAACTATTTTGTATACAGTGTGATTAACTTTAAATAAATTCAACATTTTTAACAAACATATCATAAATATCCACTAAAAAAAATTCTAATATTTGAAGTAAACTTGATATATATTAAGCATATATTTTTTTAATACCTCTTAAATATAAATTTATATTTTTTGAAAGAACTAATTGTAAGGAATTATCTATTTCAATCTTATTAGATTTATATAATTGATTTAAAAATAAATGTTGACTAACTAAATCATGATAGGAAAATGATGAAAGTCTATCGTTATAAAATTTTGTTTTATTTCCTTTAGGATCTAGATGGGAAGACCTGTAGGTCGAATAGTATGCTTTTGAATTGAAAAATAAATTATTATTAAAAATTTTTAATCTACCTGGATTATAAAATAATAGATCATATATAATGTTTAATCCTTGTAATGGAGAACCATTAAAAAGTAAATTGGGTCTTATAATTTCGTGTGCAAAACCTTTTTTGAAAAAATTTTTTTGGAAATTAAAATCAATACTTTTAAAACCACAAGCTTTTAACTCTCTAAAAAAATTATAATCTTTAACTGATTCAATATTTTTACTGTCGTAACCATTATAGTAAGAAATATCGGTTTTAGAACCAAATTCCTCAAAATCACCAAGTTTATTTCTACCTCTGAAGTTTACTCTTACCACAAGGTCAAAAGAATCTATCTCTTTTCCATTTTGATGCCCAGTTGGAGCCGGACCGACTAAAGCTATGCTTTTGCCAGTAACTATTTTACGAAATGTTTCGTTATTATTTTCATATTTTGAAAAATTATTAGAAATAAATTTATTAAATTCATTTGAGGTATTATTTTGAGAATTAAAATATAATTTATGATGATTAAAATTTAATCTCTTAGTATTAAGATTTTTTAGTTTTTTTAAATAATTTTGAGCATTTTTAAAATCATTTATTTCTATAGCAGCTCTAAAAGCCACTTCATTAAGCCAAAGGTTATTTGGTCTTTTTTTTAATTCTATAAATGCACTTTCAATTGCTTTGGATCGTATTAACAATAATAATTCTAATAAACCATAAGTGAAACATAAATCATAAATTGAAAGCCATCGTGCTGAGGGCAAATCATCACTTTTTGTATTTTTTAAAACATTTAAAAGATCTGATTCTAGTTCAGTAGTACTTCCTGACATTTTGATAATGCAATAAATTTCGTCAGTTAATTTTTTTGAGAATTCAAATGATATCCCTTTATGTCTAAAAAGCCCTTTATTAATTGATTTATGAAGATCATATGAAATCTTTTTTATCATATAATTTTTCAAATCATGACTTAATAAATTTGAAAAAATATGACTTAAATTTACTTTATTAATCACAAATCCAAGTTTTTCTAAAACTTTAAGATTTAAAATCTGAAACAATTTTTTAAATGATATTATCATTTTATTATTAAAAAGTTTTTAATGAAAAATTAATTGCAATTAAATAAATAATATAACAATTTAAAATTATTTTATACAACTTATTGTTTTAAATTAATACAGGTATTTAGATTAATAATTTATTAATTATTTTAAATATTATTTTCAAGAGATAATTTTATAAGATTTTCGATTTCCAAGAAATTTTTATTTGATACATACATATCTGGGTTTTTTTTTGAATTATCATCCACTTCAAGGTAAATTGGGTGATAGATATGATCAAGGGCTAGAGACAATAAGCAATAGTGACTTCTTACATCGCTGATAGGATGAAGCTCTATTACTGTTGCCTCTTCAGAAAATAAAATATTTGTCAGTCCTGCCCCATGTGCAGAAATTATAATTTTTGATTGATAAAAAAGTTCTACTTGTTCTTTGTATTTCAAATCTTCTGAAAATATTATTTTGAAATTATATTTTTTTAAAATATCATGGAGTTTATTTTCATTTAAAATTTTTCTTTTATTTGCTTTATTCCTACTGATAAAAATTTTTTCTTTTTTAGTATTTTTTTTTTCAATGTTGTAGCCTTCTATAATTTTACTTTTTATAAATTCAATCACCCTTAAATCTAAATAACCGCTCAAATGAGAGTTTAAAAAAGATGGAAAAATAAATCTTTCTATTTTATAAACTTGATTATCTTTAATCATGCGTATTTTCCAATTTTTAGGTATACAAAATTTTAAAGTTTCGAGTTGAAATTTTTTTATTTTTTCAGAGACTAAAATTGTAATTTCATTTTTAAAATAATTTTTCAAAAGATATATTCTACTTAAACAATCTATAAACCAATGAAAATTACTACTTTTTGCCCAAGGTAAATGAATAATTGACGTGCAAATTTCATCTTTAAATTGAGAATTAACTTTAAACCTTAAATTAAAGATCTTTTTCAATAGATTGTCCATATTTAAAATTCTTTTCAAATCCATTCCTGACTCTAAAATTATTTTACTTTTAAATGTTAAAAGTCCTGAGTCTGAGTGAAGATTAATTTGATTTAATTCAGAAACAAATCCTTCGGGAACTGTATAACCCTCAGTATATATTTTAGCTCTAGAAAAAAAATTGAGATGTTTTTTAAAAATTTTCTTTTCAGATTTTAAATAAACAGATTTTAAAAATTTATTCTTATGATCAGAAATTCTTATTATACGATAAGGTAAAATTAAACTATATAATTTTGTTTTGAACATAAATACCTTCAGTTTGATTAAAATTAAAAGATTTTTCATAATAATTAATTTATTGTTCTAGATATTTTTATAAATCTTTTAGTGAGAATAAAAAAAAATATCAAATTTTTTATTATTTACAAAATTTTTTTAAATGTAAAATAAATGATTTCTAAGAGAATGTAGCATCATTACTGAACCAGTAATATATATAATATTATAATTTAAATTGCTGTAATTTAAAAAAACTTCTTGATATAAAAAAGAATTTGTAATTAAAGCATAATAAATCAAATATTTATTTTTAGCTGTTTTTCTTTGTATCTTGAGTGAAGAAATTATGTTAGAAAACTATAGTGTAAATTTAGAATCCATATAATGTATTTTATGGTTTTTTTAAAAAAATAATATAAATATCAACCCTTATCATAATGTTTTTAAAGCAAAAAATTAAAGAAAAATTATTTAAAAATAAATTAATTTATAATATTTATCGTTTCTTAATTATTAAAAAAAAGGAGTTTTTTTTAGAACGTAAAGATAAAAAAAAAAAACTTGTAAATGTATCTGAAGACCTCAACACTTATATTGTTGATACGAGAATATCTACTTTTAGGTGGGATAGCGTTATGGGCTTAATAAGAGCTAGTAATTTTTTTTATAATGAAAAATGGAGTATAATAATCTTTGAAGATGCTTCATTGAGATATCACGAGAAAGAAATTAGTCATGAAACTTATACAAATAATTTAATTAATATTTTTTTTCAGGCAATATTAATTTTACCAAACCCACCAATTTCAGTAAAAATAATAAACAACCATTATGAATTGCTAAAAATTGTTAAAACTTCGAAAAAAATATTTCCTAAAAATTTAAGCCTACATGGTGTTACGCAAGGGCCAAAATGGTACCTTGCAAGAGATTTTGATAAAGAAGATTTTGTAAATTTTAAAAAAAATCAACCAATATTGAAAGCCAGTCAATATCATTCAAAAATTTTTGAAAATTATCTTAATTATAGAAATATTAATGAATACATTACTATTACAATAAGAACCAAAAGTTGGGAAAAACAATATTGGAATACAACTCTTCAAGATATGAAGTTATATTTAGATTTTATTAATAAACACAACCTAAAAAAACACGATGTACTGATCCTGCCAGATACTGAGAAAGATGTGCCAAAAGAAATTGTAAGTTTTATTGAAAATAATAAGTTAAAATATCACATTTTTAATCATGGATCATTTTCTGTGCCTATGAGATTTTTGGCATATTCAAAATCAAAATTTAACTTTTCTCATTCAAATGGTCCAACGATATTATTATTTTTTATTGAAAACAATACCTTCAATATACAAAAAGATCCAAGCCAAAGTGAAGATAATAATTTTTTTATAAAGAGACTCAACGATGAGATTTTTAAAAATAAAATATATATAAATTTTAAAAAACATATAAATAGATAGGATATTTATACTATGAAAAAATTTGATACTGCAATTATTGGAAATGGAATTATTGGGACTATGACAGCATATGAATTATGTAAAGATAAAAAAAATGTAGTTTTAATTGGCTCAAAAAACAGAAAAGGCAGCGCAAGCAAAGCAGCAGGGGCAATGCTGAATGTTTTTGGTGAAATTGATTATGATATTGAAAAAAGTGATTATCTTAAAAGAAAAATAAAGCTAGGTGTTATGGCAACAAAAAAATGGAACAAATTAAAAAAAGATAAAGTATTTAATGATATTTTTACTGCTGATGACACGGTAATTTTTCAATCAAAAAATGCAACGAAAATTGAAAAACTTTGTTTTAATAGTATAAAAAAATATGCAAAAAAATATAAAATACTAATTGAAAAACATAAAAAAATAGATTTTCTAAAAAAATCTAAATCGTTTAAATCAGAAAAATTTTTTATTTTAAAAGGAGAAGGTGCAATTGATATAAAAAAACTTTTTTTTAACTTAGATAAATACTTGAGTAAAAATAAAAATGTCACCTGTAAATTTGATGAAGTTAATAAAATTGTAAAAATAAAAAACATAAACAAAATTCATACTATAAATAATACGATTATTTATGCTGATAAAATAATTATATGTAATGGATCTTTCTTAAAAAAAATCAATTTTAAAAATAAAAAAAATACCCTAGATATTTTTTATGGCATTGGTACTGCTCTTGAAATATATGATAAAAATAAAATCATAAAAAAACAACTACCTCCTAGAACAGTAGTTAGAAGTCCAAACAGAGGAAGTACATGTGGAATACACATTGTTCCAAGAAAAAATAATGAATATTATTTAGGTGCGGGTAGTGAAATTAGTCATAAAGAAAATTATCAACCTAAAATTGGCACAATCCTCTATCTTCTTAATTCTGCCAAAAATGAAATAATTAACAATATATCTAAATTAAATTTTACCCCAGTATTAGGTTTTAGGCCTTTTTCATTTGATGGGCAGCCAATATTCGGAAAATTAAATGAAAAAATTGCTATTGTTAGTGGTACAAAGAGAGATGGACTAACTCTGGCACCACTAATCGTTGATGAAATTATAAAAGAATCTCAATCAAAAGATTATACAAGTAAACTATTTGAAGGGTGGTCTCCTTTAAGGAAACCTATTTCATTTAAAAATCAATTATTCTCATCTAAAGTTTATATAGATAATAAAATAGCTGGATTACTAGAACATGGTGATATTAAAAAAAAGGATATTCCCAAGGTAAAAAAAGAGCTAATGAGAGAGTCAAATTTATTTCACAAAAAAATCATTAAATTAAAAAAACTTGATAAAAATTTTGCTATTCATCCTGAATTATTAAATACTTTTAAGTAATATGAACATTAAAAACTATTTTGAACCCAGTAAATTAACAATTGCTTATAGGAAGCAAAGGAAAAAAATTCTTTCAAAACAAAAAATTGAAATAACAAAAAACTTTAAAGAATTTGGTTTTGACTATTTTGATAATAAAGAGATTAAATCTGGATATAATACTTACTTAAATGATGGAAGATACAAAGACCCTATAAAAAAGATTACCAGAGATTTTAAATTAAAAAAAACTGATATAATTTGTGAGTTTGGTTGTGCTAAAGGTTTTGCTTTGGAGGAATTTAAAAAATTAGGTCACAAAATTTTAGGTTTTGAAATAAGTAAATATGCTAAAAAGCACTCCAAAATCAAAGATTCAATAAAAATTGTTAAAAATATTAAAAATATTAAAAATTATAAATTTGATTTTTTTATTTCAAAAAATGTAATTCCACACATGAGCCAAAAAAAAGTACAGGAATTAATAAAAATTGCGATTAAAGAATCAAAATATCCACCTTATTTTATAATACACACTTACAAATCAGAGAAAGATAAAAACCTTTTTTTAAGGTGGGATAAGACACATAAAATTCTATTTAATATCAAGAAATGGAAAGAATTCTTAAAACAGTATAATGGTAAAATAGTATATTCTTTTGATATATTGTTTTAAATCTTCAGCATGAATTATCTAAACAAACAGTATAAAAAAGATGGAAAATTTAAAATTAAGCATAATTATTTAAATGAACAGTTTGCTGATACAAAAGATTATTTTAAATTAATAAAAGACGTTGTGTCTACCAATGATTTTACTCTAGGTAGTTATGTATCTAAATTTGAAAATAAGTTTAAAAAAAAAATTAATGCTAAGTATGCTGTTGGTGTTGGTAGTGGAACGGATGCTCTAAAATTATCTCTTGAAGCTTTAGATATTAAACTGGGAGATGAAGTTATATTGCCCACTTTTACATTTTATGCGTCCTTAAATCCAATAATTGCCGTTGGTGCAAAACCAGTTTTTATTGATTCTAAATTTGATTTCAACATTGACGAAAAAAAAATTGTAGAAAAAATTAATAAAAATACTAAAGCTATAATGCCTGTTCATTGGGCAGGAAAAATTTGCAACATGAGTGTGATTAAAAAAATTGCAAAAAAATATAATCTTAAAATTGTGGAAGATGCATGTCATGCATACTTAAGTAAGTATAAGGGTAAATTTGCAGGAAATTTTGGACATACTGGTTGTTTTAGCTTACACCCTTTAAAAAATGTGAATGTTTGGGGGGATGGCGGTGTCATTACAACTAATGAAAAGAAAATTTATGATAGATTGATTCTGTTAAGAAATCATGGCTTAAAAAATAGGAATGAATTAGAAATTTTTGGACATAATTCAAGACTAGATACCATTCAGGCTGCAATTGGATACAAAATGCTAGATAAACTCGATAATCTCACAAAAATTAGAAGAAGAAATGCGAAGATGTATGATGAAGGTTTAAAGGTTATTAAGCAAATTTCTATTCCCATAAGAGACAAGAATATAATACAAAACTTCCAGCTTTATTCTTTTTTATGCCAAGACAGAGATAAATTAATTGGATATTTAAATAGATTTGGAATAGATGCAAAAATACATTACCCAAAACCAATGCACCTTCAGAAACCATGTGTAAAAAATAATTATCATAAAGGTAAATTTGAAAATGCAATAAAAATTGCAAAAAATATTATCTCTTTGCCAGTCCATGAATACATCAGCAAAAAAGATGTGAAATTTGTCATTAAAAAAATTAATAATTTTTATAACTAATTTATTAACAACTTAATACTCTTTAACAAACTTTCTATGCTAATAACTTTTTTGTTTCCTATTATATTAGCATGTAAACCTGCATAAACATTTCCAATAAATGGAATTAATTCTGGTTCAATTTTTAAATTATTTAATACTGATGTAATAATAAAATATGCATCCCCACAACCAGTGGTATCGACCCCACCCTGAAAAATAGCTGGCGCCTCATAAACTTTTTTGTTTTTAAAAAAAATACTACCCTTACTACCAAGTGTAATAGAAAAGTTTTTATGTTTTTCTTTTTCTATTAAATATTTTTTTAGTTTCACAAAATTATCTGTGAAATTTAATCTTCTATCAAGATAATATTCACTCTTATTGATTGAAAAATAGTTACAATTTTTATATTTTGAAATATGATTAAAGTTTTTGTTGATAGAGTTAGTGTGAGTATTTACAGAATATTTAATTTTACCTATATAATCATAGAAACCAGATTGAAAAAAATTAAAACCAAAATCAATTATTAAAATTAATTTTTTTTGCTTTAAAAAATGTTTAACTTTTTTTTTTAGTCTTGTTAATTTTTCTTTTTTTTTATGTGAGTCTTGAAAATAATACATTTGGTGTAATTTTTCCATCCTGCCCATGTTAACAATTCTTTCAATCCCTGGTATTTGTTGTGAATTATCTAGTGTGTCAACCTTAACATTGGTATCTAAATTATTTTTTAAATTTATTTTATCACCATAAGTTGTAAGATTTACTTTTATGCCTAGCGCATTTGCCATCTGTGCTACAGCCAAAACACCTCCTGGATAAGTTTCTTTATTTTTAAATATAGAAGCTAATGTTGGACTCTTTGAGGAAATTCCTTCAGTTTGACAAAAGATATAAGAGTCAAGTATTGGGTCACCAATCAAGCATATTTCTAATTTTTTTAAATTTAAAATTTTTTCCTCAATATATTTATAAGAAAAACTTCTACTAATAAAATTTAGGTATGATTGTGTCTTATCATCATACCGGTTAAATTTTGATTTTATAATTTCTGATGAACTTAATTTTGTTTGTCTTGTATAAATTAATTTACATTTTATCTTTTTTAGAAACTTTTTTTCTTTTTCAAAAGTTTTATTGGAAGTATGATTTTTATCTGCATACTCAATATCTTTGACAAAGTAATTTGGCTTGACTTTCATTAACGTATTTATGCAATCAAAGTCTTTAGAAACTATAACGAAGTCTATGGATTGAAGAGCTAATAGAGATTTTGCTCTAATAATATTGTCAAATAATGGTCTATCGGGGCCCTTGTTTACAAACTTGTTATCTGTAAGACTTACAACTAATACATCTCCATTTTTTTTTGCTTCCTCAAAATGAGCAATATGCCCATAATGTAGAACATCAAAAACACCATGGCACATTATAATATTTTTTTTTTTTCTTAAATTATCTAGAATATGAATATTTTTACTATCTAATATAATTTTATTTTTCATAAAATCTATTCATTAAACTGCATATATATTTTATTTCACTTTTTTTAAGATTTTCTCTTATTGGCAAATTTAAAGATTTTTTTTCCAAAAGATCCGCATTTTCCAATTTAACTACATTTGGAAATATCTTCTTAAAAGCCTGCTGTTTATAAATTGGGATATGAAAATATTTGATAACCATTACTTTTTTGCTATTCAGGTATTTAAATAACTCATCTCTCTTTTCACATAAGACTAAAAAAAACTGATATGAATTTATTAGATTTTTTTGTTTTGGATTTAAATAAAAATATTTTTTATTTAAATATTTATAATAAATTTTAGCATTTAAATTTCTAAGTTTAATTATTTTTTTTATGTCTTTCAATTTATGAATTAAGATTTTTGCCTGTAACTCATCCATTCTAGAATTAAATCCAAATTCATCACATTCATCACGATTGTTTTTAGCAATTCCATGATTCCTTAAAAGTTTAATTTTTTCAATTAACTTTTTATTATTTGAAACTACATACCCCCCATCTCTAAATGAAAATAAAGTTTTTGTTGGATGTGTAGAAAAACATGCAATATCAGAAAGTTGACCGGGACTTACTTTTTCATAAGTGGCTCCAAGTGCTTGAGCGGCATCTTCGATAAATTTTAGTTTATATCTTTTGCATATATTTCTTATCTTAATTACATTTGTCATTTTGCCATTTAAATGCACAGCTAAAATTGCTTTAGTTTTTTTTGTTATATTTTTTTCAATTAAATCTTCATCAAAATTTTGATCTAACTTAATATCAATAAATTTTGGAACCAAACCCACATGAATTATTGATGCTATCGTTGAATACCAAGTATTTGGGGTAGTAATGATTTCATCTCCTCTTTTTAAATTTAAAGAATAAAGAGCCATTAACAATGCATCTGTACCTGAATTTAAAGATGCACAATATTTTACTTTTAAAAACTTACATATATCATTTTCAAAAGTTTCAACATTTTTTTGAGGAATATATTGCCCAGAGCTCATAACCTGATCAAATATCTTTAAATATTTTTTTTTATTTTTTTTATATGATGATGCTAAATCTAAATAATTTATTTTATTTTGTTTCATTTTGATTGAGTTTTTCTATATTATCTTTATTACTTACTCAAATGAATAATAAAATTTTAGTTACTGGTGGTGCTGGATATGTTGGAACAACTTTGGTCCCGTTACTACTTAAACAAAACTACAAAGTTTTAGTTATAGATACTTTTTGGTTTGGCAATTACCTTCCGAAACATAAAAATTTAATAACTTTAAAAAAAAATATTCTTAACATTAAAGAAAGAGACATGAAAGGAATTCATACTATTATACATCTAGCATCAGTAGCTAATGATACGGCTTCTGATTTAGATCCTAAGTTAACTTGGGAAATTTCCTGTCTTGGAACTAAACATCTTTGTGATATTGCAAAAAAAGTTGGTGTAAAAAAATTTATATTTGCCTCGTCAGGTAGTGTTTACGGTGTAAAAAAAGAAAAAAAAGTAAATGAAAAATTAAGTTGTGAGCCTATATCAGATTATAATAAAACAAAAATTGTAGCTGAAAAAATTGTTGAAAGTTATAAAAAATATTTTAGATATTACAACATTAGACCTTCAACTCTTTATGGCGCTTCACCAAGAATGAGGCTTGATTTAACAATGAATATTTTAACAAAACACGCTGCTATTAATAATCAAATAAAAGTTTTTGGTGGCAAGCAGTGGAGACCATTCTTGCATGTTAAAGATATGGCCAATGTCTATATTCATTTTCTTAAAAAAAATTTAAAACAAGGTTCTTATAATGCCTCTGATGGAAATCTTAGAGTAATTGATAAAGCTAAAATAATTCAAAAATTAAGCAAAAACTGTAAAATTAAGATAACAAAAAGTAATGACATTAGATCCTATAGGTTATCTTCAGAAAAATTAATTAAAACCGGTTTTAAATTTAAACATAAACTTATTCCATCTCTTAATGAAATGTTCTTTATGTTTAAAAGCGGTAAAATAAAAGATTTACCAAATTTTTATTCTTTAAAGTGGCTGTCAGAGTTTAAAAATAAAAATTAGATTTTTGTTAATATAGTTTTAATCCAATTTTTACTATAATCGATAGACTTATCATCAATTATAAAATCATAATATATTTTGCCAAAAATTAATTTATGATATTTAAGCTTCCAAGATTTTAATGAGTTTGCAGTTATTGTATTTAATTTTTTCTTAATAATTGAAACATTTCCTTTATATCTTGTCATACCTCTCGCTGTATAGATCACAATTGTATGACCATCGTCATAGAGTTTATTAATAGTTCTAATGGCTGAGTGTATTGGTTTAGATTTATTATAATTTATTAATTTGGAGTTTTTATATTTAACATTTTTACAAATTACATCATCTAAATCAAAACAAAATAATTTTTTATTTAAACTCATAATTTGTATATTATCAATTTATAGTAGAAAACCATATAAATATAATTATTATTAACAATATTTATCTGATAGATAAGTTTAAGAATATATTGTAATAAAAATAATCATTATGAAAAAAATATTAATTTTAGGTGCTAATTCATTTGCTGGAACCTCATTTGTAAATTATCTATTAAAAAGAAAATACAAAGTTTTTTCAACAAGTAGATCATCTGAAAAAAAAGATCCTTTTAATATTTATAAAGAAAATATTAACAAAGAGAATTACCAATTTAACAAGATTGACATAAATAAAAAGAGTGATTTAAAAAAAATTAATATAATAATAATTAAAAATAAAATTGAAACTCTTGTTGATTTTGGAAGTCAATCTATGGTTGGTCAAAGTTGGGAAACACCTGAGGATTGGGTAAGAACAAATTGTTTAGGTAAACTAAATTTAGTAAGAGAATTATGTAAAATTAAAAAAATTAAGTATGTTAGAATTTCAACTCCAGAAGTTTATGGTAATAATACTAAAAAAATAAAAGAGGATGACAGGATTATCCCATCAACCCCCTACGCTATAACTCAAGCAACAGCTGATTTTTTTACTTATGCATACACAAAATTTAAAGGTTTAAACTCTATAACTCTTAGATTTGCTAATTTTTATGGTCCAGGTCAGCAATTATTTAGGATAATTCCTAAGACAATAATGTCGGTTCTGAAGAAAAAAAAAATAAGCATTCATGGTGATGGGTCATCTTCAAGATCTTTTATTTTCTCAGATGATTTTTGTGAAAGTATACTTTTAGCAATAAGACATTGGAAAAAAAATGAAGTTTATAATATTTCACCCACTAGAGAAATATCAATAATAAAACTTGTTAGACTAATTTGTAAATTAATGAAATATGATGAAAAAAAATTAATAAGTTATTCAAAAGATAGAGTTGGAAAAGACTTAAGATATATGATGAGTAGCAAAAAGGCTAATCAAGAGATTAAATGGCGCTCTAAAACAAGCTTGGAGAATGGTTTAAAAAAAACTATTGAATGGCATGTTAAAAATTTAAAAGCATTAGAAAAATTAAATTCTATATACATACATAAAAAATAACTAATCTTTATTTATCTGACTTAAGACTTAAGATTTCAGATTTTAAATATTCTATATCATTAAAATTAATGCCAATTCCATCTGACATTATATGCATAAGCTTACTACTTATATTTTTATCGAAATTTTGTACGCTTAATAATGGTAGTATTTTATTGTCGTCACATTATTTTTGTACCCCTTAAATCTTGGGTTCTTAGCTGTAATCCTTGATGACCAACTTAAACCACCGTCTCGCATAGTTTAAGTTTTTTTTGAAGCTAAGTAAATTATAAGCTGAGTGTCGGTTATTTGGATTTTACTCAAAGACAATTCTAAATTAGTTTATATAATAAAGATTAATCTGTATATCACTGATAATTTAGTGATTACTATATTGCTTAGAGTTTTCATAATATTAATATTATATCTAACACTTTTTAAAAATTTTTTTCAGTGCATAAATCAAGCCAATTGAGCTATTAGTACTGGTCAGCTACACGCATTACTGCGCTTCCACATCCAGCCTATCAACGTGGTGGTCTACCACGGCTCTA